>OHTT01000012.1_pt1 | contig 188345 bp, 157 predicted proteins | sample 1579001 | NCBI WGS metagenome assembly OHTT01 (sample SAMEA3879606, study PRJEB24766) | human gut metagenome | biome: human-associated habitat; feature: feces | place: USA | collected 1985/1987
TGCGTCAGGCACGTGCCCAATACTCTTGTAACTTCCTGGCTTGTGCCGGATATGAAGTTGTTGACAACCTCGGTTTCCCGACCGTAGAGGAAGGGGTGGAAGCTGCAATGGCGGCTAAAGCCGATATTGTGGTTCTCTGTTCGAGCGATGATGAATATGCGGAATATGCAATTCCCGCTTTCAAGGCCTTGAACGGCCGCGCCATGTTCATCGTAGCCGGCGCTCCCGCTTGCATGGACGAGCTGAAAGCGGCAGGTATCGAGAACTTTATCCATGTTCGTGTCAACGTTCTGGAAACATTAAAGGAATTCAACGCTAAACTTTTGAAGTAAGATGAGAAAAGATTTTAAAAACTTAGATATATATGCCGCTTTCCAGCCCGCCAATGGTGCTGAGTGGCAAAAGGCTAACGGCATCAAAGCCGACTGGAAGACTCCGGAACACATTGAAGTGAAGCCTGTTTACACCAAAGAAGACCTCGAAGGTATGGAACACCTCGACTATGCGGCAGGTATCCCGCCTTATCTGCGCGGTCCGTACTCTGTAATGTACACCTTGCGTCCGTGGACTATCCGCCAGTATGCAGGGTTCTCTACTGCCGAGGAGTCCAATGCTTTCTATCGCCGTAACCTGGCCTCCGGACAGAAAGGTCTGTCCGTGGCATTCGACCTGGCTACCCACCGCGGCTACGACCCCGACCACGAACGTGTGGTAGGCGACGTTGGTAAGGCAGGTGTGTCCATCTGTTCACTGGAAAACATGAAGGTGCTCTTCGACGGTATTCCCTTGAACAAGATGTCCGTATCCATGACCATGAACGGTGCGGTGCTTCCTATCATGGCATTCTACATCAATGCCGGTCTGGAGCAAGGCGCCAAGTTGGAAGAAATGGCGGGTACTATCCAGAACGATATCCTGAAGGAGTTCATGGTGCGTAACACCTATATCTATCCGCCTGCATTCTCCATGAAGATTATCTCCGATATCTTTGAATACACATCTCAGAAGATGCCTAAGTTCAACTCTATCTCTATCTCCGGTTACCATATGCAGGAAGCCGGCGCCACAGCGGACATCGAGTTGGCTTACACCCTGGCCGACGGTCTGGAATATCTTCGTGCAGGTGTTGCCGCAGGTATCGACATCGACGCATTCGCACCGCGTCTGTCATTCTTCTGGGCTATCGGCACCAACCACTTCATGGAGATAGCCAAGATGCGTGCCGCACGTATGTTGTGGGCGAAGATTGTGAAACAGTTCAACCCGAAAAACCCGAAATCACTCGCATTGCGTACGCACTCCCAGACTTCCGGCTGGTCGCTGACCGAGCAGGACCCGTTCAACAACGTGGGCCGTACCTGTATCGAGGCTATGGCTGCCGCTTTGGGACATACCCAATCCTTGCACACCAACGCTTTGGACGAGGCTATCGCATTGCCTACCGATTTCTCTGCGCGTATTGCACGTAATACGCAGATTTATATTCAGGAAGAAACTTACATCTGCAAGAATGTCGACCCGTGGGGCGGTTCTTACTATGTAGAGTCTCTGACCAATGAGCTTGCGCACAAGGCTTGGGAGCTGATTCAGGAAATCGAGAAGTTGGGCGGTATGGCGAAGGCCATCGAAACCGGTATCCCCAAGATGCGTATCGAAGAGGCTGCCGCACGCACGCAGGCACGTATCGACAGCGGTTCGCAGACCATTGTGGGTGTAAACAAATATCGTTTGGAGAAAGAAGCTCCTATTGATATTCTTGAGATTGACAATACGGCTGTCCGCCAGGAACAGATCCAGAACCTGAAGATATTGAAGGAAGGCCGTGATGAGGCTGCCGTGCAGAAAGCACTCGATGCCATCACCAAATGTGTGGAGACGAAGGAAGGCAACCTGCTGGAACTGGCAGTGGAAGCAGCACGTGTCCGTGCCACATTGGGCGAGATTTCGTATGCTTGCGAAAAAGTTGTAGGACGTTATAAAGCAGTAATCAGAACTATTTCAGGCGTGTATTCATCAGAAAGTAAGAACGACAACGACTTCCACAGAGCTTGTGAGTTGGCTGAGAAATTTGCGAAGAAAGAGGGACGTCAGCCCCGTATCATGGTAGCTAAAATGGGTCAGGACGGTCACGACCGCGGCGCCAAAGTGGTGGCAACGGGTTATGCCGACTGCGGTTTCGACGTAGATATGGGACCGCTGTTCCAGACTCCTGCCGAAGCTGCCCGCGAAGCGGTGGAAAACGACGTTCACGTAGTGGGTGTTTCTTCATTGGCTGCCGGACACAAGACATTGGTTCCGCAGATTATTGAAGAACTCAAGAAGTTGGGCCGTGAGGATATTGTAGTGATTGCAGGCGGTGTGATTCCCGCACAGGACTATGATTTCCTTTATAAGGCCGGCGTAGCTGCCATCTTTGGTCCGGGTACTCCGGTGGCAAAGGCTGCTTGCCAGATTCTTGAAATCCTGTTGGATGAGGAATAATCCGCAACGATAAATGTTAAAAAAAGGACGGAATGCGTTTGCATATCCGTCCTTTTTTCTTAATCTGTGTTATAAAACATACTTTTTTTCTTGGATAATTTGCAGATTTAGCAAATGTCCGTATCTTTGCAATGTGTTTTTCATAGTATTAGATTTAAGGTTAACAAAGGTTGGAGTACAGCGGTACTCCTTTTTTTATGCCCGTACGTCAGGATGAGCTTAGGGGAGAGATTATGAAATCAATGATTATCAATCATTCAAGGTCTTATGATACTGAACCTTCCTTATCACCAGTTTGCTTTCACCGGAAATTTGTTGCGATACAATTGTGAAACGGATGCGCGTCAGCTTTTTCCGGTTCCAGGAGTGGATTAATTTCGGATCGGTCAGTTCGACGGTATCCGTTGCGGGTGATAAGAGTTTTTTATCGTATTCCACTTTGAACCTACCCGCCTCTCCTGTCAGTGTAATGTTTTTGTTGCGGTCGATTTCGACTTCGCAGCAGGTCATCAGGTTTAATACACTTGGTTCGTTGCATGCCGAAAGTTTCCATTTGTCGGTGATTGTGAAATCCTTTTTCCTCTGCAGCGTATAGTTGCGAATCCAGCTTTTTACATTTGCTTCCTGCGGATAGGCACGGGCAATGTCCACCTGGTAGGATACGGTTTTGGCGGTGGCTTTGTATTGCTGGCTGTGTGCGGCAAACTCCCGGCCGTTCTTCTGCGGGGTTCCGTTGATGAGGGGCAGGTTGTGATAATCGGACTGCATGGTCCATATCGTGTACCGCTCCGGTCCGAAGGTCTGTCGGGTATAAGTACCTACGCCTGCATCGATAAGCACCGGCAGGGCATTGTAGTAAAGGATGCACGACCCCACATCGTTATGGTTATGGCTTTCCTGATTGTTTCCGCCTTTCGCTGCGAAGAAGAAGCCGTCGCTTTTGCCTTCGGTGTCGCGTGCCACGCAGATTTGGGTGTCTTTAAACCAATAAGTGCCGGTAAGCGGTTCGCCTTGCGGATGGCCGATGATATCTTTGTACATAAAAAGCTCGTCCAGGGCAGAAGCGAAATATCCGTTTACCCCGTCCTTGAAACTTTGGTTTTGCTGTGCCATGAATGAGGCAAATTTCATCATGGCGGGGTCTCCGGTCAGTTCGCCGTACCGGTAGAGGATACCCGGGCTTGGACTTACTTTGGGTGCGGAGTCGGCGAAGTTTACAAAATAGTTGCCGCCGATGTGTACCCGGTAAATGTATTGCGCCATATTACGCAAGAGGGGAGCGTTGAATATGTTCACCTTGTTTCCGGTTGCTTTAGCCAGCAAATCCAGAAACTTCAGGGCATAGCCGGAAGCCCCGCTCCAATAGGTGGGACCCTCGTCGCAGGCTCCGTCCTCGTGATACATGCTGAAAAAGAAATCAGTGGATTTCATCAGCTTCCAGACTCCTTGCCGCACACGTTCCGGGTCTTTCTCTATCAGCATCAGGGCTTGCAGCACGTTGTAGTTAATCCACGGATTCCAGTTATTTACCTGCTGGCCGCCGAATCCCATCCACCAGTAATCATCCCGTGCGAAGTAGGGGTTTATCAGGTTTCTGTTGACTTCCTCGATAATCCGTTCGTTAATCAGCGGGCTCACCTTGTCGAATTCGTCTTTCAGGAAATAGTAAGTCCATGCCATTTGCGCGCCGATGTCGGCCACTACCAGTTCGATGGTCGGTTCATTCCTGTCGGGCAGTCCGGAGCGGTCTTTCTGAAAGCCGAGGTGTGCCGAGTGTATCCAGGACGTCTCGCACAGAAACCATACACCGTCTATGATGGCATCCATAAATCTGCCTTGTCCCTCTACCAGTTCTGCGAGGGTCAAGGCTTGCAGGGCTTTGTGGTTGGCGCGTCCGGTGCGGATTTCGCCGGTGCGCTTAAAGGCAAGGTAGTCGGAGGCAAGGTCCGGTTTCCATTCGTGTTTCAGGGCGCGTTCGCCGTTCCTGATGATAAGCTCCCTCATTTCGGGGGCTGTTTTCTCTTTCCAGGATTTCCGGTCGGTATAGGCGGGATAGTCCACCCAGCTTTGCCGGTAGCGGAGTACATTGCCCAATTCCTCATAGGAAACGGTCTGTTCAAGAAGATGCCTTTCGGTTGCGTGGGCGGGAAAATTGATACAGACAGTTGCGATACATACTGAACTTGCCAGTAACAGGCTTTTTATTTTTGACATTTGCGGAATGTATTAGATGATTTAAATAAAGAACGAGGATAAATGATTATCCCCGTTCGTCAAAGTTAATTAAAAAAACAACCGTTTACCTAACCTTTACCCTTTATTTTTCAAATCGATGTATCTTTTTAATGCTTCCATATAGTAGTAATCCGCGTAGTTCAGCGGTACGTCTATTTCAGAGCCATGCGGCAGTGAGCCGGTGGAATGCATCAGCACGTAACCTTGATTGCTGCCTTTGGCTGCCAGATATTTCGGACCGGACAAATTTTTCAGGATTGTTTCGGCATAGTCGGAATATTTTTTGCCGTCGGGTACAAATGTGCTGAGCTCCAGGAAAGCCGATGCCGTGACAGCCGCGGCAGACGCATCACGCGGAGTCTTTTCACCTGCCGGGGCATCATAGTCCCAGTAAGGAATCAGGTCGTCCGTCTTTACACGTTCCATAATCATGTCTGCAATGTGAACGGCTTCCTGCAGGAAAGCCGTGTCCCGGGTTTCGCGATAGCAGGAAGTGTAGCCGTATACTCCCCACGCTTGGCCGCGCGACCAGGCCGATTCTGCATTTTTACCCTGGTGTGTCTGTTTGATTTCCACGCTTCCGTCATTGTTATAGCTGACCACGTGATAGGAGGTGTAGTCCGGACGGAAGTGGTTTTTCATAGTGGTTTGTGCATGCTTTACAGCCACATTCTTATACTTCTCATCTCCTGTCAGCTTATATACGTTGAACAGCAGGTCCAGGTTCATCATATTGTCAATGATTACGGGGAAGTTCCACGCACCGAAGTCCCATGAGCGTATACAACCGATTTCCGGGTTGAAACGGGCGCACAGATTATCCGCTGTTTCTACGAGTACGGCTTTAATGGTGTCGTTAGGGGCGAGGCGGAGGGCATTGCCATAGCTGCAATTCATCATAAAGCCCACGTCATGGGTACCTTTCAGTTCACGTATCGGGTTCAGGATGTTGGTATATTCGATGGCGCGTTTTTTCAACTCTTCATCACCGGTCAGTTCATAAGCATACCAAAGGCTTCCGGGGAAGAATCCGCTGGTCCAGTCGGCAATGCCGCAAAGACGTTTTTGTCCTAATTGCAGGGCTTCGGGATTGGGGTGTAAAGAGTCGATGTATGCTTTGTTCTCGCGCTGCAGCTGAGTATCAAGAAAGTTTACATCATAGCCGGAATGTATGGAACGTGGGAACTTGCTTGTTCCGGAGAGTTCCTCGGCGGTTGATTTCAACTGATAGGAAGCGGCATCGAGTGCGTTGCTTATCCAGGCTTCTTTCTGGACCGGAGTGTTTTTGCAGCCTGTCATGCCTATGAGCAGAGCGGTTGCAAGCAACAGAGAGTTTCTTTTCATGTCAGTAAGTATTTAGTGATTTTTGTTCACCGGCAAAAATATGGATATTCGTGAAATATCCTGTGCAGGATTGTTGAAAGGTGTTTGGGTGTAGTTTAAAGGTATGTTACTTTTGTCGAATACTGTTTTAATTCTGTATTTTCTTGGGTGAAAGCATTGCATTTACCTCTTCAGGCTTTTTACCTGAAAGCCTGTAAATAGTGTGTGGTTTTCCAATAGGCGGAGTCCGAAATATCCGTCTCCCTCATTCTTTTTAACCGGCAGTCGGAACAACTCTTCGCTGTTGACACTGTAAGTTGTGACTCCTTTTTCCACACGGATTTTGATGTCGTACCATTTATTTGGAATCAGCAAGTGCGCCTTGTCCGTATACTCTTTGATTACGGGGCGGGCTATGGCATCACTGGTATCCGCCGCTTTGGCAAAGTACTGGCGGAAGCGGGTAGTGGAGTTGTGGTTTCCGCCATATCCCACATAAAATAGGTTTAGTGTTTTATAACGTTGGAAAATTCCGTTTCGCCATTCGCTGCGTGCGAAGAGATTGTCGGGATATTCCGGGTCATTGGCGCCCCAAAAGCAGTTCAGGTCGCTAAGGCGGTCGTATTTTCCGCCTTGCATCAGCATCTTCACGCGATAGCCGATTTCATAATCACCGGTAAGGCGTTGGTTGTACCAAAGTGTAAGACCGTCGGGTGCGGTAATTTCCAGCGTATCGCTTGATACCAGGATTTTTACTTTTCCGGAGTGGTCTTCGATGGTCCAGTTCTTTAAAACGACCTGTGCCTGAACCGTGAAAGGAAGTAACATCAGTACACTTCCCAATAGCAATTTGTGAAAGGAGCTTTTTGTCATAAATATTACTTTAGTTTACAGTTGATATTCAGATAGTAGTTTTTGCTGTTGTGGCAAAGGTAACCAAATATTTATAAAGTAGAGCCCGGTTGTGCTGGAAGGATTTTATGTGTTATATTTTATTGTGCATTGCATTGGATAGGTGGTTTTTATCTGCAATGGTAAAAACGGATATTTGGTTATCACTCATCATTTATGTGGTAATATATTGAGAGATAGTGTTTTATTGCATGCTGATAACAGTTTTGTGGTGATGACCAAATTCCGGTCATCACCACAAAAAGTAAAATATCAGGATTTTACAATTCGATATACAACTCCTTTTTGAGTATGCCTGTTTTCCAGGTTATTCTTCTTCAAGATACGTCCGAAATGCTTTGCATGCCCGTCTGTCAGCTTTATGTCACTGTTTTTTGCATGCAGAATTTCCAAAATCTGTATCGGCGACATCCACTCTCCCTCTTCCCCTTCTTGCGGTAAACGGAAATGACAATGGAACAACTGCTCAATCGGACTGATTTGCTCGAATTCCCGGTTATTTTCTTTCAGAACGGCCTCATCCTTGTCATTAAACCAATATCTTTCGCCGCTGCGTATCGCTTGCATGGCTTGTGCATACAACTGGCGGTAGTTTATCGTCACGTTCGTATCAATGGGAGCAGTCACTTCCACACATACAAAACGGCGGCTGCCGCTGCTGTCCGTCAGCAGGTCTTTGTGGTTGCTCGTCCCGATGAACGAGGCATACCGCCTTATCTCCTGGATACTGCTTCCATAGGGCTTGCGCAGGTTGGCAACGGGTTTTTGCAGAAGGTGTTTCAGAAAGCCTTGCTGATGGATGCTCACCTGGTCGAACTCGTCGATATTCACCAGCAGAAAGCGCCCCAGGTACATTTCCGCATCGCGTTTACTGCCGAAATCCAGACTGTCGGTATAGCCGAAGCGGAGTTCGGGAGGAAGGATAATACGGCAGAAGGTGGACTTGCGGTAACCCTGTGCACCTATCAGCAGCGGTGATGTGCTGTTGGCGTGCATCCTGTTGCCCAGTCCGCGCCAATGCGCCACCATGTTCAGAAACCAACGGTAGAACAGCTCACGCCAATACGGATTGTTGCAGGGTACAAGTCCGGCAAGCGCACGGATGCGGTCTTTGCCATCCCAGCGGCCTACGCCGCACAGGTATTCTTCCACTGGATTGTACAGCGGCACGCGGTTAGAGGTCAGGTAGCGGTTCACGTCTCTGTCCCACACACGCAATCCCTCTTGCAGGGCATCCATAGCCACGCTGTTGCGCGCTCGCTGGTCCATTACATGAAAATAGAAGTGGATGGAGTCGCGTTGGCGATATTCCAAATCACCCATCAGCTGGTTGTACCGGAATTCGTAACGGCGTTCCATGAACTCGTTCAGTTTCAGCATCGTGTCCTGTTCGGGAGTCAGTACGGATTTTCTGCCGAATCCCCGGCACTCGCGGTAGAGATTGTGCAGTGCGGTGCGCACCGTCTGTTCGTCTGCCTGCCGTCGGTAGTGCATCATTACCTGCCGGACGGCTTCTTCTTCGGGGATGCCGCTTTTGAAGCATTGCTCGCCTATGGAGATGAGCAGCGGGTGAAAATCATCCCGGTCGCGCTGCCAGTTCTCCACTTCGTCCAGCGCACGACCCAGGGCTGTTTCAAACAGCAGAGTGAAAGTTTGCGAGGAGTCGAATCCTGGCTGCAACCGCTTTAAAGGGTTGTTTTCTGCCAATTTTCGTTGGTTGAATGTCCGCTCGCCGGGCATCGTCACGGGTTGTTCGAGACAGAAAGGTACAGCATCGGGGGCAAAGTAAGGCGCTTCGTCCAGCGTCATGCGGAAAGTATCGGCAGGCGAGGGCTCTTTCAACGTTACGGGAAACGGAAGCAGGGGTTGGTAACATTGTACCGCCATGCGGTAAGCATGCGCATGGAACAGGCTGATTTCTTCTTCCCGCTGCGGAAGTTTGCCGTTCGGTAAGGCAAACAGCGCCCATATCTTTACGCTCCGTCCGCTGCTTCCTGCGAAAGCTGCATAGGTTTGGGGAAGGAGCGCCGCCTGTTCTTTTACCAGTTCCGCTTCGGACATGCCGGACAGTCCGCCTACTTCCAGCAGTACAATACCGTTGTAGCGTTTCATCCGCCGTTCGCCCTCGCGGTTGCGTCCGTACTCCGTAGCGGGGCATATGCGGGGGAGCTTGTCGATGTGTCCGTAGGTTCCGCCGCTACCATGGCTTGTATATTCGAGCATGGTGCGTAATGCACTGACATGCCCGGGCTTGGTTTCCGACTTGATTCTGGTAATAAATGCGGCTGTATCGCAGGTACTGATACTTTCCGTGCCCGCGTCACGGTTTTCCTTGATAAAGGTTATTCTCATCCGGTGTTGGTTGTTTGGAAAAATTTAGTGGAGATAAGAGCGTTTCTCTTAGACTCTGCAAGATACGCATAAAACGGGCCGGAAGCAAGCAAATCCGCCCTTTTGTTTTAAGATTTTTGCCAGTATTTATCTCCGGAAATAAATGGAAATAATCGGAAAACAAACCGTTGAAAACTTGACTTTTCCTGATGGATTTTGTATCTTTACAAGGTGTAAAACCCCGTTTTGCAATTGCGGGCCGAAGAGCCTTCATATGCGGGCCCCACAGCCCGCAGCCGGCAACCGCCGGGCCTGCAACTGCAAAACGGGGTTTTACTATAAGCATAACGGCATTTTGCATGGTCCGGACAAATAAAAACAACGAAGCAAAGCGTTGTTTATCTTCCTGCTTTTTCCGAACGGACCGCGGAGAATATCCGAATTTATGCGGCCGAATGGCGTAAGCTACCGATACAACAGGATTTTCAATTATTACATAACTAAAAAAAAAGAACGACAATGGCAGCAGAGTATGATTTTCAGAGGAAGCCCAACCCGAAAGGAGACGGCGAATTACAACCCATGTATCCCCGCATCGTGAACAAGGGGACTATCACCGTCAAACGTCTGGTCAGCGATATTTCACAGGCAACCAGTTTTACTCCCGGAGACGTCGAGGGAGTGCTTGCTGCATTGGAAAGCCGCATCTCCTATTACCTTTCCGAAGGGCATCATGTACAGTTGGGCAATATGGGACATTTCTCGGCGGGACTGACAGCACGCCCTGTCATGGACAAAAAGGAAATCCATGCGCAGACGATATTTTTCGGCAAGGTGCATTTCCGCGTATCGCCCGGCTTCCGGAAACAGTGTGCCGGATTTGTGGAACGTGTAAGGGCAGGGTATGGCTTCCGGCATAGTGAGGATATCAGCGGTGCGGAACGTTACCGCAGACTATGCGCATTTTTGGATGCAAATCCTTTCATTACGCGCAAGGATTACAGCGGAATTACGGGACTTTTGAAGAACAAGGCGTTGAATGACCTCAATTTATTGGTGGAGAAAGGTATTTTAACAACATTGGGGCAAGGGTCGCATAAAGTGTATGTAAGGACTGTAAATCAGTGTGTTGCAGAGTAAAATATAACGGAATGTACCTTAAAAACAGTGACGACCGAATATTGGTCGTCACTGTTATAATATTCTTTGTACTACGTCAACTATCCTATAATCAGTAGGTTAGTGTAGGTAGTGATGAGTGATGACAAATATTCCTAATCTAACTAAAGAATTTAAATAGCGCTTAGTAGTAGATGTACTTTTCCCTATCAATTTAGCTATCTTAGACGAATTAAGTCCCGGATATTGATTGATGATATCTAAGACTTCCTGCTCTTTGGAATTTACAGTATCATTTGTTCTATATAACTTCATCAAGCTTTATTTTATTTATCTTTAACCGTATCATTGGGCTATATTCCCAAATTGCCTTTTGCAAAATTAGTGATATTGGATAACGGAATAAATAAAAAAATAAGCGATTTTTCCTTATCAATCAAGCTGTTCTCTCTGTCTTACAAGGACGATTCTTCGGATGTTTTTCATACGGAATCTATGATAGTAATAACAATTTGTTTTTGCGTTTGCTAAATTAGGTTCTTTCCCGCTCAATCGCTTTTTAGTGTGTTGTAATTCTACAGTATCGTTGATTTGGCTTTTAGTTCTGTCCAGTTTTCTTATATTTTTGTAGAAAAAGTATGGGACAGGTAGATAAAAACAGCCTGGGATTACGTTGAATACGTAAACCCAGGCTGTTTTTACGGGTATTTGCGGGGGCTTGTTTACCGATTGTTTTTTATTCTGCCAAAGCCGCCCTTCTACTTCAGTCCGAAATAATTTTCTCCTTCTCCGCCGACAGGACTTATGACGGGAATATTCCCCCCTGCGGCAGTCAGGATTACGCTTTCTCCTTTCTTTAAATCCAATAGGTACTCACCCTCTTTTTGCAGGGTCAATGTAGCATTGCCGGCCTTTACAACCGGATTTGCCATATCGGTGCGTAGGATACACGGTTCTCCGGCAAGGCTTTTGATACGGATGAAGCTTGTCTTTCCGCCTTTCCGCACAGCGGATACGAGGAAAGCGCCTTCGGTTCTCAGGTCCTTGAACTGTACATCTTTCCATTGGGAAGGTACGGCAGGGAATACACGTATCTTTCCGCTCCAGCTTTGCAGCAACATGTCGTGTATGCACTGTGCGCCCGACAACGGGGTCTCGATAACCGGTCCGCTTTCCATGTACATGGTGTTGGGGCGCAGGGTGCGGGCAAACAGGCCGTTGAGTTTCTCCAGCGCCTTGTCTCCCTCGCCGAATGCAGCATACAGCGAAGAAGCCCCCGTATAAGTATATCCGAGGATATTGCCCGGCAGGCTGTGCCAGTGTTCTACGGATTTTTCCATAAGTTCCTTGCTGCCGTTCTGCTCTGCATTCAACAGGTAGAGCGGATAGAACATCAGCAGATGCGAGTAGTGGCGGTGCGAGCGGCTGAAAGGTACATCCTTGCCTATCATCATGCCGTTTTCGTCCTGCGGGTAGTCGGTCAGGTGTTCTGCAACTTGTTTCCAGCGGGGTATCAGCTCATCATCGACAGATAGAATTCTGCTTGCCTCGAGCAATGTATTGCATCCCCAGCGCAACAGGGCGATGTCGTAGTTGCAGTCTTCGGCAGTACCGTACTCCGGAGAATAGGTTCTTTTCAAATGGAGCTTGCCCGATTTATCTTCTGTCAGGAAAGGCAGATAGAAATTGACGGCCCGTCTCAGTGTAGGGTACAGGGTATTCCTCAATATCGATTCGTCCATGCTGAAGCGGTATTGCAGCCAGAGGTTATGGCAAATCCACGTCAGGTTGCCTACCTGAGCTTTCTTTTCGGTTCCGGGAACATTCACCGTTGCCCCCGTCAGGGTAAAGTCGGTGGCTACGGGCAGTGCGGCGGCATCTTTCCGGTAGGGTTCGGGAACGTTGTTTATCAGGTTGTCCAGATTGTTTCCTATCGCGTCCACCAGCGGCATGCCCAGTTCCAGCCGGTTGGATGGGTATACGGACCAGTAGCTCAGTTGCACATTCAGGTTCCACCAGGCATTGGGCCAGGGAGTCAGCACTTGCCAGGGACCGCTGTTGTCGAGCAGTCCGCCGCCGGTGCGGGTGGCCGATGCCAGCTTGTACATCTGCGCCCAGTAGAAATTCTCCATCTTCTTGTCGGGAAGGCTCACGAAACTTTGCGGATAGTAGTTATGCCACCATTCCCGGTGTGCTTTCCGGAGCACGGGCAGGTCGGCTTCCTGCAGGCTTGCCAGTGCCGTTTCCGCCTTTTGCAAAGCCTCTGTTCCGGGAAAGGAATGTGCGTTGCTTACGATAAGCGTGCTTGTATTCTCTTTCCTAATCTCTTTCCAGGCTGTGGCAGTACCGCCGCCGGCAAGCAGGGGCTGCCAGCAGAGGTTCAGCCCATTGCGTGCGGACAGTTGCGGGGCGGGATTGGACACATAGTCTTTTTTGAGGTGGTTCTTGTTACCCTTCCGGATTGCATTCAACTGCCTCGGCGAATCCGTGTTTTCCGGATAGAATTTCCAGGTGAACTCTTTTTCGCCTGCCGTAGCTTCGGCTTCGACCAGGATATAGGGACTCTCGGAAGTGACACAGGCTCTCAGCTTTATCTCTCCCCGGGTGGTACGGATACACCCGGTGGTTTCAGCGTTCCATAAGTCCAGCCTCAGGTCGCCGGATTTTATTTCTCCCACGGGATGCAGGAGAAAATAACCGATAAGCAGCCGGCCTCTTCCATAGATGCTCGCATCGTCTGTGCGGTGGTCGTGTACCATACTGTTGCCTACATCTACCCGTATAGCGTTTTTTCCGGGTTCCTTGCAGATATAGGAACCCATGCTGCCGTTTCCCATGAAGGGGGCTTCGTACCAGGTTTGGGGCAGGCGGGTCCAGGTCATGTCTTGCCGGGATATGAAACTTTTCCAGTCTGTCTGGCTGTAACAGCCGGCTGTCAGGTACCAAATTGCGATTGTGAGCAGTAGCAGTTTCTTCATGTGTCCGTATATGTTTTCTTGCTGTTAGATTTCCAGTTCCGGAACCTCATCCTTCAACTCGGTCTTTTTGCCGTTATCATGTATCACGGTTGCACCGTAATCCTTGTAACTGATGCTTGCGTCGCAGTCTTTGCGCGTGTTGCGTACTTCGAAAGAAGGTTTCCCGGCAGTGGATATGTTTGCTTTGATATTCCAGTCACCGATTTGGATACTACCGTCTTTCAGTTTGCGGGGAGCGGTTTGTGCATTTTCCGCATCATTGTCTTTGGCATGTGTGTACACAATTGTAGCGAAGCGGTACACTTTCTGTTTGTCCGATGTTGCGGTGAAGTGCCAGTGGTTGGGATAGGGTGCGAAGTGTCCCTTCTCATCGGCACGCAGCCAGTTGACGGCAGGTACGAAGAACCGGGAGGTCGTATCCGTTTCCAGCGTTCCGGAGGAGAAGAGATAGGCATCGGATGCACCGTCCTTGCTGGTGGCCTGTATGTGTACGTATTCCCGGGTCTTGTCCACATTCATGGGGTTGGTAACCGTATGTAGCAGGTAGCTCCAGGTCACGGGTTCTTCGGCTTCCAGCTCGTCGTATATAAAGGAATAACCGCTTTTGCCTAAAGTTACGATGTGGCGGCGGAAGATTTTCAGGCCGGTATCGTCCCAACCGTTTTCAGGAGAAAATTCCAGGTTGCTTTGTTCGCCGCGCAGCAGCCAGAGCGGAGAGATAACCTTTCCGTAAGCATTGGAAGCATCGCCTGCCACATAGCTGATATTGTCGCTGACATAGTAACGGGGAATCCAGCCGTAACCTTCCGTTCCGATGCGTTGTCCCATGCCGTTCACCAGAATGGTGTTGTGGGCGCGGGTGGCGCGGTGGCAGTAAACGCCGTGTATGTCGGTAAAGCTGGTATGGTGTCCGCTACTGTAAAAGAGCGACTGGCCGTTCCAGAAAGTATTGAAAGCATTCTGGTTGGCTATGGCGTGCGAGGTACTGCCGTAAGGACTGCTGCGGAAGCTGAGCATGGCGCTTTTGCGGGTATCGTCCAGGTTGGTGGAGAACGAGGCCAGTCCGCTCTGCGGGAATACATGTCCCATGGGAAGGTCTTTCAAACCCGGCCCGTCTGGCAAGGGCTTGTCGCATTGCAGGCGGAACCATGCAAGGCCGCCGGCTTTCGAGGTGCTTCCCTGTTCGAGTATGTCGGGCTGGCGGGCGCTGATGTGGCGCACGTAATCTGCGGCAAATGTATTGCCGGTCATACGCGCCAGAGCATCGGCGTAGCCAACACGTGTACCGCTCGGGGTAAGTATCTTTTGGTGCGAGCTGCCGTTGCCGCCCGATTTGGAGAATGGCGGCTGCTGGTAGATGACGTACAGGGCATTTCCCTGATACCAGGGGTCGGAGAAATAGTTGAAGCCGGTGAGGCGGGTATAGAAATAGGGCACTTCCACAAGTGTACGGATGTTGACGTGGAAGTAGGAGTCGCCGTTGTGCCAGGCTCCGTCCTTGTTCAGACCGGGGAAGCGGGCGAGCCACAGGTTATAGCAATAGTCCGTCCACGCATCGGCTTCGGGCAGTTCACCGTAAACGGTAAAGGCTGCCATGGTGAGGATGCGGAAAGTCATCTGCCACACATGGTTGTCGGCGATGTGGTTTTCCAGGCGGTTGATATCGTGCATGTACATGCTGTTGCCGAATTCTTTTATTTCGTTCAGCAGGAATCTGCGCGTGGCATCGTCCAGAACATCGTACAGTGCGTCGTATGCCATGGAGCAGAGCGAGAGCAGGGTGGCTTCGTTGAAGTCGCCCACCACGTTTTTGTTGTCTCCCCAAGTGGCCATCTCCTTGACGCGCTTCACGGCTTCGTCGGCATAGCGGCGGTCTTTGGTGAGCAGGTAGGCGCGGATAAGTACGTCGGTATTCGCTTCTTCGCTGTCGATGATGCGGCGGCTTTCGCGGGTGAGCATGGCATTTTTCTGCATTTCGTTGGCCAGTCCTTTTGCCAGGTCCGAGTTAATGTCGTTTACCGACTTCATCGGGGTGGCGAGTACTTTGTCGGCACGTTTGAGGTAAGTCTTACGTTCGGTTTTGCCCTCACTGCGCTTTATGAAACCGTCCCATTCGTCCCTGTCGAGCCATACGCGGGGGTGGTGGGCAGGCAGGTTCTTAAGTACGGCATCCAGTGCGGGCGGGCAGAACTTCCGGGGATTGTTCTTTACCGTAAATTGCAGCGTATCGCTCCATTCGGTCTTTCCGTCCGTAACATAGCCGTATTGCCAGTACCATGTGCCTGGAGCCAAATCCTGTTTGGGGTTGAAGAACGGCCAGCGTGTCTCGGCTTGTACGGTCGTTTCCGGCTTGAATGCCGGAGTTTGCGAGTAGCGCAGGAAGTAGCGTAGCTTGCTTTTGTCTGTTTCTTTTTTGGGGGTGTTCTCTTCCGCACCGTCCAGTCCGCTTCGCAGGATGTTGAGGCCTGCCGGCAGCGGCCATTGGAAGGACACGGCACGGTCGCTGATTTCAGCGCCGTCCAGCGGTGAGGGAGTTGCACGCATTTCGTGCATCAGCGTTGTGTCGGTGAGCCTGATGGTGGCTTCTCCGGCCGTTTGCGCCTGTGCAGTGGCTGCAAGACTGAAGAAAATGATGGTGGATACTATTTTGTTCATATACAGCGTTATATAAGTTTATTGATTCCTGGTCTGGTGGCGGATTAATGTTTGGTTGCTTTTGTGAGCACCTTTCCCGGTACGTCGTGCAATTTGGGACGCGTCGGTCTGATTTTATGGCTATTCATGAATTTCTCAAGAATATCACGATGTTCCTGCGCCACTTTCGTATAGGCGTTCTCCATCATCAGGTTTCTTGTCTCGCCCCGGTCGTTCTGCATGTCGAACAGTTGTTCGCGGTGTCTTCCTTTGTCGTACAATACATATTTGTAGCGTGCGGTGCGTACCATCCAGCCCCGTGTCTTGCTGCCGTCGAATTGTGTTTCGGTGATGACATACTCCTGGTGGGGAGCTTGCGGATTGCCTTCTTCGGCTATTTTGCGGAACGACTTTCCGTCAGCGTCTTCCGGCAGTTTGGCGCCTGCCCAGTCGCAAACGGTAGCGAAGAAGTCTATACCGTTACTGATGAGCTGCGGCAGCTTCGTGCCGGCATGTTTCTTGCCGGGCAGGGTTACGATGAACGGGATGTTTACCACTTCCTCGTACAGGGCCGATTTCTGGTTCCAGTGGTGGGCGCCTATTCCGTCTCCGTGGTCGCTGGAGAAGATAACGACGGTATTTTCCCACAAGTTATTCTTGTCGATGGCGTCTACAATCTTGCCGATTTCACGGTCTACTTTCTCTACGAGGCGGTAGTATGTGTAGCGGTACATACGCCAGTCTTCGGGGGTGAAAGTGGCGGTGGGGTAGACGTTGAAATTGTTTTCCCTTTCTTTCTCGATGACATCGGCATCGTACGGATTCTTGGCAAAGTTAGGGGGAAGTCCCGGACAATTGCGTATTTCGGGTATGTCCAGGTTGCCGTAAGGAAGATTCTGGCTGCGTGCATATTCGCAGATATTATGCGGATTGTCATAAGAAGCTACCAGGAAGAAAGGCTTGTCGTGTTTGCGCGAAAGGAATTCCACACATGCCTCTGCCAGTCCGTCATCGCTGTGTTTGTAAATTTGGTCGAATCCTCGCACTTTATCCGGAATATCGAGTTCGGGCACATGCCATTTGCCGCCATAGGCGCATTCGTATCCAGCATTTTTTACCAGTGTGCCCAGGGTTCGCGTCTGGAGCGATTCTTGTAGCGGAGCACCGTTGACCAACAGTCCTGTTGTGCCTGGGTAGCATCCTGTAAACATGGCGCCGCGTGAAGGGCCGCTGAGCGGTGCGGTACAGTAAGCATTCTGGAACATGATACCGGCAGCAGCCAGTCTGTCCAGATTGGGCGTGTGCAAGTCCGGGTTTCCGGCGCAGCTCATGGCGTTTGCCGTATGCTGGTCGGTAAAGATGTAGATGATGTTGGGACGTTCGGCAGCGTGTGCCATTGACGTACTGAGCAGGGATAGGCAGGCTATGTGCTTCACTGAGATTCGTTTTACCATATTATTAGTTTTATAATTGTTTTTTCGGAGACTGTTCCTCGATTGCTAAATTACGCCTTTTTCCATGTATCTGCGGACTCTAATGTTTTTTTTATGGTACGGAATGTTTATTTGATTGCTAATTTTGTATAGTTCTGTTTTAATTTTGTGCTAAAAGAGGGATACAGAGGCACTGAAATGCGGGGGGAATGTGAACGCGGAGATGCGGAAACACAGAACAGGAGAGGGGACAGGGAGAGGAACAGCCTTACATGAAAAGAGCCGTTTTTAAGACTCTGTGTCTCTGCATCTCTGTGTCTGAAACAAGAACAACTTCTTTCCCCGGCTCGCTTAATCGAATTTTTGCATTATCTTTGCATTGCCTAAAAAAGAAAAGCGAATGATAGTTTGTATTGCCGAAAAGCCTTCCGTGGCGCGTGACATAGCCGATGTACTCGGAGCGAAAGATAAGAAAGACGGGTACATCGAGGGAAACGGATACCAGGTGACCTGGACGTTCGGGCATCTCTGTACCCTTAAGGAACCGCACGAATACACACCCAACTGGAAGTCGTGGAGCTTGGGCAGCCTGCCTATGGTTCCGCCCCGTTTCGGCATCAAGCTTATCAGCAACCCTACCTACGAACGCCAGTTCCACGTAATCGAGAACCTCATGCAGCATGCCGACATGATTATAAACTGCGGTGATGCCGGGCAGGAGGGAGAGTTGATTCAGCGTTGGGTGATGCAGAAAGCCGGTGCGCGTTGTCCGGTGAAGCGTCTGTGGATTTCCTCGCTGACGGAAGAAGCCATCCGCGAAGGGTTTGCCAAACTGAGGGATGCGTCCGATTTCCAGCCGTTGTACGAGGCGGGGCTTTCGCGTGCCATCGGCGACTGGCTGCTGGGCATGAACGCCACCCGTCTGTACACCATGAAGTACGGGCAGAACCGGCAGGTACTTTCCATCGGACGTGTGCAGACACCTACGCTCGCGCTCATCGTAAACCGACAGCTCGAAATACAGAACTTCGTTCCCAAGCAATACTGGGAACTGAAGACGGTGTATCGCGACACCACCTTCTCCGCCATTCTCCGCAAGAGCGATGAGGAACTGGTGCTGGAAGCGGAAAAACAGAAAGAAGGGGCAGCCGCCAAAGCTGCCAAACCCGAAGATAACCGGGGAATAGAACCTATCACAGACCGGGAGCGGGGTGAGGCTTTGCTGGAACAGATAAAGAATTCTCCTTTTACCATAACGAATGTCACCCGCAAGAACGGGAAAGAGGCTCCGCCCCGTCTGTTCGACCTGACGTCCCTGCAGGTGGAGTGCAACCGGAAATTCGCTTTCTCTGCCGACGAGACGCTGAAAACCATCCAGTCGCTTTACGAAAAGAAAGTAACGACCTATCCGCGTGTAGATACCACTTTCCTGAGTGACGACATCTATCCCAAATGTCCCGGCATACTGAAGGGACTGCGCGATTACCAGGCATTGACTGCTCCGTTGGACGGGGCTACTCTGCCGAAGTCGAAGAAGGTGTTCGACAACTCGAAAGTGACGGACCACCATGCCATCATTCCTACCGGCCAGCCGCCCCAGAACCTGACGGATATGGAGCGCCGCGTATTCGACCTGATTGCACGCCGTTTCATTGCCGTGTTCTATCCGGACTGTCTGTTCGCTACGACCACCGTAATAGGCGAGGTGGAGCAGATAGAGTTTAAGGTTTCGGGCAAGCAGATACTGGAACCCGGCTGGCGTGTGGTATTCGGCACGCCCTCGGCACAGTCGCAGGAGGAAAAAGAGGAGAAGGGCGGCGAAGAAGAGAACGTGCTCCCCGCCTTTGTGGTGGGAGAGAGCGGCCCGCACCTGCCCGACCTGTACGAGAAGTGGACGCAACCGCCGCGTCCGTACACCGAAGCCACCTTGCTGCGCGCCATGGAAACTGCCGGTAAGCTGGTGGACAACGACGAACTGCGCGATGCCTTGAAAGAGAACGGCATCGGTCGTCCTTCCACGCGTGCCGCCATTATCGAGACGCTCTTCAAGCGCAACTATATCCGTAAGGAGAAAAAGAACCTGATAGCTACCCCTACGGGTGTGGAACTGATTCAGATTATCCACGAAGAGTTGTTGAAATCTGCCGAACTGACGGGTATATGGGAAAAGAAGTTGCGTGAAATAGAGAAGCGTACCTACAATGCCGGACAGTTTTTGGAGGAGTTGAAGCAGATGGTATCGGAGATTGTGATGAGTGTACTTTCCGATAACAGCAACCGTCATATCACGATACAGGCTCCCGTGCCGGAAAAGGGTAAGGGAGAAAAAGCCGCTGCCGCATCCGATAAACCGAAGAAAGAACCGAAGAAAAGGGCGCCGCGGAAGTCTGCAACGAAGAAAACGGAGCAGGCAGCCGGTGAGAAGCAACCTGCCGATGCGCTGGTAGGCCAGCCTTGCCCGCTTTGCGGAAAAGGAACGGTTATTAAAGGAAAAACGGCTTACGGTTGTTCCGAATGGAAAAGCGGTTGTACATTCCGCAAGCCGTTCGAGTAAAGTTATATCCGGTTATAATTCTTTCCGTATTTTCCGGTTGCTGCTCTGAAATCTTTTCAGGTGTCAGTAGTTCAGATGGAATTCAACAACCGCCTCGATTCCTTTGCGCAGTATATCCAACGGAATGTTCTCGTTGGGAGAATGGATGGCGTTGGACTCCAGACCGAATCCCATCAGTATGGTTTTGATGCCCAATACCTGCTCGAATGTGGAGATAATGGGAATACTGCCACCGCGACGTACTGCCAACGGCTTTTTGCCGAAAGCTTTGGCGAAGCCTTTCTCCGCAGCCTGGTATGCCGGGAGCGTGATGGGGCATACGTATCCCTGCCCGCCGTGCATGGGGGTGACTTTTACCTGTACGGTATCGGGGGCGATAGCCATGATGTAATCGGCAAACAGTTGCGAAATCTTGTGATGATCCTGATGCGGAACCAGTCGGCAGGATACTTTGGCGTATGCCTTGGAGGGCAGTACGGTTTTGGAACCTTCGCCCGTATAGCCGCCCCAGATGCCGCATACATCGAAAGACGGACGGCAACTGTTGCGCTCCAGCGTGCTGTATCCTTTTTCGCCGAAAAGGGCGTTTACGCTGATAGCCTTTTTGTATTTCTCCTCGTCGAACGGGATGTGCGCTATCATTTCACGTTCCGCCTGCGGCACTTCTTCCACATCGTCGTAGAAGCCGGGAACGGTGATGCGTCCGTCGGCATCCGTCACCTTGCTTATCATTTCGCAAAGCACATTGATGGGGTTGGCCACCGCACCGCCGAAATGTCCGGAGTGCAGGTCGCGGTTCGGACCGGTCACTTCTATCTCCCAATAGGCAAGTCCGCGCAGGCCGGTAGTCAGCGAGGGAAGGTCTGCACCCAGCATGCTGGTGTCGGATACAAGGATTACATCGGCTTTCAGCAGCTCTTTGTGTTCCCGGCAGAAGCCTTCGAGGCTGGGCGAGCCAATCTCTTCCTCTCCTTCAAAGATGAACTTGACGTTATGAGTCAGCAGGTTGTTCTTTACCAGATATTCAAAAGCCTTTACCTGGATGAAGGACTGTCCTTTGTCATCGTCCGCACCGCGCGCCCAGATGTGGCCGTCGCGTACTTCGGGCTCGAAGGGATTGCTTTTCCAGAGTTCCAGCGGTTCGGCGGGCATTACGTCGTAGTGTGCGTATATCAATACGGTTTTGGCTTTCGGGTCTACAATCTTCTGTCCGAATACGATGGGATTGCCAGCCGATGGCATTACCAGTGCTTCGTCTGCACCGGCGGCGAGCAGCAGTTGCGCCCAGCGTTCGGCACACGCCAGCATGTCGTCGTGGTGTTCGGGTTTGGCACTGATGCTGGGGATGCGGATAAGACTGAACAGTTCTTCCAGCATTCCGGATTCGTTCTCTGCGATATATTTCTTTATTTCCATAATAATAATGTGAAATGATGAGGTGATATCCTATCACTTTATCACCCGTTTGTTATAATTGTGTAGTACGGTCAATCAAGTAGAAATCGAGCAGGGTCATGGCTGCCATGGCTTCTACGATGGGCACGGCTCGGGGCAGTACGCAGGGGTCGTGACGTCCGCGGGCTTTGAGGGTGGTGTCCACGCCGTCCATGTTTACGGTGTGCTGCTCCATGAGTACGGTTGCCACGGGCTTGAAGGCTACGCGGAAATAGATGTCCTGTCCGTTGCTGATGCCGCCCTGAATGCCGCCGGAGTGGTTGGTATGCGTTTCGATGCGTCCGTTGTTGTTATAGAACACGTCGTTCTGTTCGGAGCCTTTCATCTTCAGTCCTTTGAAACCTTCGCCGTATTCAAACGCTTTTGCGGCGTTGATACTGAGCATGCCGGCGGCAAGGGCGGATTGGAGTTTGCCGTAAACGGGTTGTCCCAGTCCGATGGGGCATCCTTTGATAACGCAGGTCACCACGCCGCCGATGGTATCGCCTTCGCCCTTTATCTTGAAGATAAGCTCTTCCATTTCTTTGGCTTTCTCCGGGTCGGGGCAACGCACCGGGTTGGTATCAATCAGGTCGAGGTCGTAGGCGGTATAGTTTTCTTCCAGTTTGATGGGACCTACCTGCGAGGTGTATGCGGTGATGCGGATGCCAAGCTGTTTTAAGGCGAGTTTTGCCAATGCGCCTGCCACTACGCGCGAAATGGTTTCGCGTGCCGATGAGCGTCCGCCGCCACGGTGGTCGCGTATTCCGTATTTTACATTATATGTATAGTCGGCGTGCGAGGGGCGGTATACTTCTTTCAGGTTGTTATAGTCGTTGGAGTGTTGGTTCTCGTTCCACACGATGAATCCGATGGGGCATCCGGTGGACTTGCCCTCGAAGATGCCGGAAAGGAATTCCACCTTGTCGGATTCTTTGCGTGAGGTAGTGATGCGTGATTGCCCCGGACGCCGGCGGTCGAGCTCCGATTGTACGAAGTCCATATCGATGGTGATTCCTGCGGGGAATCCGTCTATTACGCCACCTATGCCTTTACCGTGTGATTCTCCGAAACTGGTAAGGCGGAGAATATTGCCGAATGAGTTGAACATATCAATTGCTTTAAGGGTTTATAATGAGGTTAATGTGCCAGTTTGCCTTGTTATAAAAGGCTTTGACTTTATAAAGGTAACAATTTTTTTTGTAAAACGTTTCAAAAATGACAATAAATCTTTTATTTCCCGACTTTTAGAGAATAAAAATACTGTTTGAAACCGTATCTTTTTGCGGAAACATGTAAGAGTATTTAATAATGTAAAGAATGCTTATAATTCTTCCTATATGAAAAAAAGGACATCTATTTTTTATTAAAGACCTTGTTTAAAGGCTTTAAAAACTGTTATTTTGCATCCTCGATATAAAAGAGAATATTAACTAACCCTTAACTATGTAGGGATTTTATTAACTAAACAAGTATTTGTATGAAGAAAAATTTGTTTTATTTATTCGCATTGATTTGTTCAATGAGTTTATTTACCGCTTGTAGCGATGACGATGAGGCGCCGGATTATTCTAAGATCATTGAAAGTGAGATGGCCGGTAACTATAAAGGTACATTGACTGTAACAGTAGAGGGAACTACAATGCCTTCAGAACCTCAAAAAATAAAGATTGAAAAGGCTGGTCCTTCTGCTATAAATCTCTCTTTGGCCAATTTTAGCTTTATGGGAATTACTATCGGTGATGTAGAGTTAAAGAATTGTGTATTATCTCAAAATGGTAATGTATATACATTTACTGGTACTCAAGATTTAAAGGTTGATGCCTTGTCTTGTACAATCAATGCCAAAGGTACTATTGCAAATAGTGCTGTAAAGGTAGATATGGATATTGATGCTACTGTAGGCGGCTTGAAGCAGAGTGTAAAAGTTGTATACGAGGGTACTCGCCTGACGGGTTCTGAAAGTAGTGAGGCAAAAATTACGGATTTTAATATTGATAATGCTCTTATAGTAGGAAAACCGATTATTAATGAAGAAGCTGGTACTATTACTTTTCGCGTAGATGAAGATGCTGTAGATGAAGATTTAGTTGCTTTGGTTCCTACTTTTAAAATATCAGATAATGCTACGGTGGAGCCTGCGAGTGGTGTAAAGCAAGATTTTTCTAAAGGTAAACAAGTTACTTATGTTGTGACTGCTGAGAATGGTACTGAAAGGTCATATGTTGTTTTCGTTGCAGGAAGAACTCAGACTTATGATTTTGAGTCAGGTTGGACAACTGAAGGTTATATTGAAGAAAAAGGAATAGAGCCTTATGATGTTCCGGAATCAGGTTGGGCAACTTCTAATGTTGGGGTATGGTTTATCAGATATACATATCAGGATGTCTACAATGGTGGCTATCCTGTATTAAAGACTGATAATGCGAAAAGCGGACAAGTAGCTGTTGATTTGGTAACATTGGATACTAAGGGAAAAGCAGGAGTTGATTTGGGATTTTTTAAAATTCCTGCTATTCCAAAAGTTACTTCGGGCTCTTTATTTTTGGGGACTTTTGAAACGGATATACAGAATACTTTGAATAGTACAAAATTTGGTAATCCATATTATAAGAAACCTATTTCTATTCAATTCTTTTATAAATATACTCCTGGCAATGACTATTATTTGTGTGTTGACCCTACTAAAGCTAATGAAGTGACTTTAGATGCTACTAAGACGGATGAATGTTCTGTGACGGCTGTTCTTTATGAAGTTCCTTATTTTGAAACAGAGGATCCTAATGACCCAAACAATAAGGAATATGACAAACGGTTAACTGGAGCTAATCTTTACACAGCTACTGACCAAATTGTAGCAATAGGGACGTTTACAAGTGGTGCACAGCCTGACTACAAAGAAGTGACTTTAAACTTAGAATACAAGAAAGAATATGATTCAAATAAAAAATATCGTTTTGCTGTGATATTTTCTTCAAGTAAAGATGGTGATAAGTTTAGTGGCGCTCCTGGTAGTACATTGACAGTTGATGCACTAACTATATTATCAGAATAAATACGAGTATACATATAATAAAGGAGATAGGAAATGGATTGGCATTTTCTATCTCTTTTTTATGATATATTGTTATTGGTAGAAAATTGTATGTAGGAAATAATAATATGCTAATTATAGTTTCTTTACCCTCAATATATTTACATTCAGTTTTTATCTAAGCTTGATATACTTTTATTTATTGTTTTTCTTGTCATTCGTCACTTTTATGTATAGCATGTTGAAAAATAATATAGTTATTAAGAATGATAAGTTTTGTAAAAAGTGACGCTCCCAATTAATCATCACTACTTGTTCGGGCATCATAAAGGCCTACTTTAGAGTCGTAAAGGTCTACTTTAGAACTGTAAAGGCCTACTTTAGAACTGTAAAGGTCTACTTTAGCGGCTGCGAAATACTATGAAATATAGGAAAAGAATATTTTTATGACAGCTTTAAAAAGTGTGTTATCAATATAATATAAGTACCGCTTTTCGATACATTAAGCACCAAGTGCTGATGTTAAGTGGAACAATTCGTACGAAATGTAGGATATTAGGGAGAAAACGAAGATTTTCACATTTTTTATATGAGAAGAATAATCTCTTCGCTTTATGCTGAATAACAGAATGATAGCTCTGTTTGATTTAAGATGTTATAGAAAAAACGGTGACGACCAATATTGGTCATCACCGTTGATATAACTTATCGTTACCCGTTAATACTCTTGTTCTTAGTGTATTAAGACGAAAAGTGACGAGTGACGAGAAAAAACGAAAAAATCTTGTTTAGAAAGCATATCCAAATCCTAAGTTCAGATAGATAGGATACATATTAAACGTTATCGTATCGAAGTCTTTCTGGAAGATATTGTTTAATCCCCACGTTACATCGGCATGCACGGTGAGATGCTTGAACGCTTTCCATTCGCCCCCGAATTGGATACCCCACTGGAACTTGCGCAGCTCGTTGGAAAAATCGTAAGTTGCGATGCTTTCACCGGTAAACTCCACTTTGGAACCGGTCTGGTCGGGTGTGCGCAAGTGACCCTCGTACACGTGTCCGGAGAAGTTGCCTTCCAGCAGATAGGAGAAGTACGGACCTGCCGATACTATCCAGCGCTTGCTGATGCGGTAGTCGGCAAGGATGGGAATGGTGAGGTAGGAGTTCTTCACTTTGGTTTTGACTCCACCCGTCCAAAGACCTGCCAGCTCTCCGCCGTTGGTATTGATGATTTTCATACCGTAGTTCTTTACGGTGGCTTCGGTGGTCATGTTCTTGTTCTCCAACCGCAGTCCCAGGGTAAGTCCCCACTTTTTCTTTTCGTCGAACCACTTGGTGGCATTACCTTCGATGGCAATGGCGATGCCCGGTGCGTAGCTGTCTATCTTGCGTATCTCCTTGGGCAGGGGAATGGGAGATGTACCGCCGATATTGAATCCGGCTTTAATGTTGTATTCCCAACCGTGCAGATAGGAGTTGATAAGACTTTTGTTTCTCTCTTCTTGTGCCTGTACGTTGGCTACCATTGCCAGCAGTACGGCTATCGTGCAAATAAAATGATGCTTTTTCATATTCTATAATCAGATTTCTTCGCTTATAAGTTCTAATTCGTCTACGTATAATGTGCTGCCGACTGCTCCTTTGAAGTACGCGCCCTTTACGCTGGAGGAGAGGACGATGCTTAATTTGTACTTGCCGTCCTGCAGTTTCGACTTGTTTATCTCTTTACCGTTCATTGGTTCGAAAGGTAACTCGAATGCTGTCCATTCATCGGTTTCTACAGCAGCCTCTTCACTGATTTGGGCTTTGGCTACGATGTTTTCGGAAGTCAGGCTGTTGCTGCCGTCCAGCATAAAGGAGTTCTCGTTTGCTTCGTACAGTATGGCGTAAATGTCGAAACGGTCTTTCATGTCTTTCTGTATTTCGCCTTCATCGGTATAAACTTCTCCTGCCTTGAATTTGAAGTAACCCTTCAACGCTATGGGGCGTTTGTAATACTGTATGCCGAACTTGGTGGCACGCAGAGGATCTTTCAGAGCGTTTGCCAGGTCGAAGGAACCGATAAACAGGTTTCCGGCGGCAATATACATTTGCACCATGGCTCCGAAACTTCCGGTGTCGCAAGTGGTCAGTTTCAGTCCGTTGCCGCGGTAGCCGTCAGTAACCTGCTGCGTAGGATAGCCGGTGCGGTTGTCTGTCATGCCGGTAAGTTTGTAGCCGGGGTTGCCGCTGGACCATTGCGCTACGCGCGAAACACTGGTTGAAGTTCCGGGTTCGAACTCGTAGAAAATGTCGTATTCGGTACCGGCAGAGGGAAGCAGGTCTTCGAAATGGAATGTTTCCGGCATTTCGGCAGGTACTACTTTTACGGTATAGGTAGCGGTCCATTCGTCGTCTTCGGAAGTGACGGTGAAGGTGCGGGAGTGAGACTCGTTGCTGAAATCGTAATTGTTAAGGATGTCATTCGGTGAATGTTCGTCTGCCTTGATGGTAGCACCGTCGGGCAGCGTAAACAGCAGTTGCTGTTTGGCAAGGTTTGCCCCTTTATGTACATATATGTTTATTTCTTTAGAGTCACTGTTGATGTGAGCCAATTGTACATCCGCGCCTGTACAGGCGTCAATGGCTGCTTCGGAGTTGAGCGCTTCGTCTTGTATGCAGGACGAAACGGCTAAGGCAAGCATGAGAGCAGTAGTCCACTTCTTAAAATTCATATCCTTCTTTTTTGAATGTTGATAAATAAATACAGTTTAGCAGTTTGCAAAAATACGCTATTATTTTGTAATAGCAGATACAAGAAGAAAAAAGTGCGGTAAACTCTGGTATTTATTTGTTATTCCGTATATCTTTGTATAAAGATTGAATAAAAATATATATGGTATGACTGAAGCCGAAAGAAAACAAATAATTGCTTTGGTACAGCGCGAAGTAGTTCCTGCCATTGGCTGTACGGAACCCATTGCTGTTGCCTTATGTGTGGCGAAAGCAACCGAAACCTTGGGTGCAAAGCCGGAGAAAATAGATGTCTTGTTGAGTGCCAATATCCTGAAAAACGCAATGGGAGTGGGCATTCCCGGCACAGGTATGATTGGACTGCCCATAGCTATAGCCCTGGGAGCGCTGATAGGCAAGTCGGAGTATCAGTTGGAAGTGCTGAAAGACAGCAATCCTGCCGCCGTAGAAGAGGGAAAACGCTTTATCGGCGAAAAGCGCATCGATATATCGCTGAAGAAGAATATCACGGAAAAGCTTTATATCGAGGTGTGCTGCAAATCCGGCGGGAATAAAGCCACTGCCATTATAGCCGGCGGCCATACCACCTTTATATATATAGCCCGTAACGGCGATGTCCTTTTAAACAAGCAAAGTGCGGGTTGCGGAGAAGAGGAGGCGCAAGTCGCAGGCCTGACCTTGCGGAAGGTATATGACTTTGCCATGAATGCCCCGCTGGACGAAATCCGTTTTATCCTTGAAACCGCCCGTTTGAATAAAGCCGCCGCCGAACGTTCTTTCGACGGGAACTACGGTCATGGACTGGGCAGAATGTTACGTGGCAATTATGAACACAAGATTTTGGGTGACAGCGTATTCTCCCATATCCTTTCTTACACGTCCGGTGCATGCGATGCCCGTATGGCAGGCGCTATGATACCGGTAATGAGTAATTCGGGCAGTGGAAACCAGGGTATTTCCGCTACATTGCCCGTGCTGGTCTATGCCGAGGAGAACGGCAAATCGGAAGAAGAGTTGATCCGTGCCCTCATGCTCAGCCATCTGACCGTGATTTATATCAAGCAAAGTCTGGGACGTCTGTCTGCCCTGTGCGGTTGCGTAGTAGCCGCCACCGGCTCCAGTTGCGGCATTACCTGGCTCATGGGCGGTACTTACGAACAAGTATCCTTTGCCGTTCAGAACATGATTGCCAACCTTACAGGAATGATTTGCGACGGCGCCAAACCCAGTTGCGCCTTGAAAGTAACTACCGGCGTCTCTACCGCCGTCCTCTCCGCCATCATGGCAATGGAAAACCGTTGCGTCACTTCCGTTGAAGGAATTATTGATGAAGATGTAGACCAAAGTATCCGAAACCTCACGAAGATAGGCTCCAAAGGAATGAATGAAACCGACAAAGTTGTCCTGGAAATAATGACAAGTAAGTGATTAGAGGTTAGCGATTAGTGATTAAGGGGGGAATGATTAGTGATTAATGGTTAGCGATTAATCGCAGCATTATGAATATGTGCCATTGATAAACCAAATCACCACCTCTTAATCACTAACCACTAATCGCTAACCCTTAATCATTAACCGTTAACTACAGCATTCGCTGCTACAGTCTCCGCAGTTGCATCCGCCACCGCATCCGCCGCTGCATCCGCCGCCGCTCATCATGCGTGCCATTTCCGACAGTTCGTCGTTGGTGGCAGGACGGTTTTCGGTGATTTCACCTACGAAGTTCAGGTCGCAGCCTGCCAGGGGGTGATTCATGTCCATTACTACTACATCGTCCTTTACTTCGACTACGCTTCCGTTGATACGTTGGCCTTCCGAGGTCATCAAGGGGATTACGGCGCCTTCTACTACGCGTTCGCTGTCGAACTTGCCTTCTATCTCGAAGATGTTTTTGGGGAGGTCGATGACATGCTCCTCGTCATACTCGCCGTAAGCCTCTTCGGCTTTGATTGTAAAGTCGAATTTATCGCCTTTGTTCAGGTCTTTCACCTGGTTTTCGAAAGATTCCAATGTGAGGCCCAGTCCCGATATGAATTGGAACGGGTGCTCTGCGGGAGCTTCTTCTGTGAACTCTTTTTCTCCGTTTTCGATTGTGTACAACTTATATGCTAAGGTGATGTACTTGTTTTCTACTGTTTCCATTAATTTGTTATTTCTTATTAGTAAATACTGCATTGTCTGTTTTGACAATGCGCAAAGATACGAATATTTTGCTTCGGGAGAGGAAGCGTCCCGGTAATTTTCAGATTATTAAGTGCTTTGTAAGTGTTTGGCATTACTTCTGCAAAGTATCCGAATCGTTTTATGGATAACCGTCAAGTGATAAAATAAGATTTTAAAGCGTGGTTTCCTTACGATTATTCATGTTTATATCTTTTTTTTCTTCAATTTGTTTGGAGATTATAAAAAAGCATTTACCTTTGCAGCATAAATAACGGATAAGAGAATAATAAAGATAATTTAGTTATGAACCTGCATACATCCATAAACCTGGCAGTCCTGCATATTATTCGCGTCGTGGTGGTGGCATCAAGAGCGTGAGAAAGGTTGTGTATGTATTTGTACGGTAAAGATATTTATAGTAAGCCTTTCTCATTACGGTGAGAAAGGCTTTTTTCATAAAAGGAGACAAATAAGATGAAACATCAGTTACGCAGTTCGTTCAGCACACAAGGCCGCCGTATGGCAGGTGCCCGCGCGTTGTGGACGGCCAACGGCATGAAGAAAGAACAGATGGGAAAGCCCATAATCGCGATAGTCAACTCTTTTACCCAGTTTGTGCCGGGACATGTGCATCTGCACGAGATAGGTCAGTTTGTAAAGGAAGAGATAGAAAAGCAAGGCTGCTTTGCTGCCGAATTCAATACGATTGCCATTGACGACGGCATTGCGATGGGGCATGACGGTATGCTGTACTCGTTGCCCTCGCGCGACATCATAGCCGACAGCGTGGAGTATATGGTGAATGCGCATAAGGCGGATGCCATGGTGTGCATCAGCAACTGCGACAAGATTACTCCGGGTATGCTTATGGCTGCGATGAGGCTGAACATCCCTACGGTGTTCGTTTCCGGCGGTCCTATGGAAGCCGGGGAGTGGAACGGACAGCATCTCGACTTGATTGATGCGATGATTAAGTCGGCCGACAACAGCGTGAGCGATGCGGAGGTTGCCAAGATTGAACAGCATGCCTGTCCCACCTGCGGATGCTGTTCGGGTATGTTTACCGCCAATTCCATGAACTGTCTGAACGAAGCTATCGGACTGGCTCTTCCGGGTAACGGTACGATTGTGGCTACCCACGCAAACCGCAAGCAACTGTTTAAGGACGCTGCCAGGCTGATTGTTGAAAACGCTTATAAGTATTATGAGGAAGGAGACGAAAGTGTGCTCCCCCGCAGCATTGCCACCCGCGAGGCGTTCCTGAATGCGATGACGCTGGATATTGCAATGGGCGGTTCTACCAATACGGTGCTTCACCTGCTGGCGGTGGCCCATGAAGCCGGAGCGGACTTCACGATGGACGACATAGATATGCTGTCGCGCAAAACGCCCTGCCTGTGTAAAGTTGCTCCCAATACCCAAAAATATCATGTACAGGATGTAAACCGTGCCGGCGGCATCGTTGCCATTATGGGCGAACTTGCCAAAGGCGGATTGGTGGACACGGCCGTACGCCGCGTAGACGGAATGACGCTGGCCGAGGAGATAGACAGGTATTGCATCACCGGCCCGAACGTCTGTGAGGAGGCGGTCAGGAAATATTCCAGTGCCGCTGCCGGAAAGTTTAATCTGGCACTCGGTTCGCAGGATACTTATTATAAGGAATTGGACACCGACCGTGCCGAAGGTTGTATCCGCGACCTGCAGCATGCTTACAGCAAGGACGGCGGACTGGCTGTACTGAAAGGAAATATAGCGCAGGACGGTTGCGTGGTAAAAACGGCGGGAGTGGATGAAAGCATCTGGAAGTTTACCGGTCCTGCCAAAGTATTCGATTCGCAGGAAGCAGCGTGCGACGGTATTCTGGGTGGAAAGGTTGTCAGCGGCGATGTCGTTGTCATTACCCACGAGGGTCCGAAAGGCGGTCCGGGCATGCAGGAAATGCTTTATCCCACTTCGTACATCAAATCCCGCCATTTGGGCAAGGAGTGTGCGCTGATTACCGACGGACGCTTCAGTGGCGGCACTTCCGGACTGAGCATCGGACATATCTCTCCCGAAGCTGCTGCCGGAGGCAATATCGGTAAGATTCAGGACGGTGACATCATCGAAATAGATATACCGAACCGCTCTATCAATGTGAAACTGACGGATGAGGAGCTGGCTGCCCGTCCCATGACGCCGGTAACCCGCGACCGCCAGGTGTCGAAAGCATTGAGAGCGTATGCAAGTATGGTAAGCTCGGCTGATAAAGGGGCTGTGAGACTGATAGAATAATTGGGAATTCCGTACCCGAAAAACAATAATAAATAGATATGGAAAACTTAATAACAGGCGCAGAAGCATTGATGCGCTCTCTGGAGCATCAGGGAGTAAAGACCATTTTCGGTTATCCGGGTGGCAGCATCATGCCGGTATTCGATGCCTTGTACGATCACCGGAAGAATTTGAATCACATCCTGGTTCGCCACGAACAGGGGGCTACTCATGCCGCACAAGGCTTTGCACGTGTGTCGGGCGAGGTCGGCGTATGTCTGGTTACCAGCGGTCCGGGCGCTACGAATACCATTACAGGTATTGCAGATGCCATGATAGACAGCACGCCGGTTGTTGTCATTGCCGGACAGGTGGCTACGGGATTTCTCGGAACGGATGCCTTTCAGGAAGTGGATTTGGTAGGCATTACGCAGCCTATCACGAAGTGGAGTTACCAGATTCGCCGTGCGGAAGATGTGGCATGGGCGGTGGCACGCGCTTTCTATATCGCACGGAGCGGACGTCCCGGTCCGGTGGTGCTGGATTTTGCCAAGAATGCCCAGGTGGATAAGACGGAATACACGCCTGTCGAAGTGGATTATGTACGCAGTTATCTGCCTGTGCCCGAAATGGAACCGGAAGCCATACAACAAGCCGCCGAACTGATAAATGCGGCGGAGCGTCCGTTGGTATTGGTGGGGCAGGGCGTGGAACTCGGCAATGCACAGAACGAATTGCGTGCTTTCATCGAAAAGGCGGATATACCTGCGGGATGTACGCTGCTGGGGCTTTCCGCATTGCCCACGGCTCATCCTCTGAACAAAGGCATGCTGGGTATGCACGGCAATCTGGGACCGAATATCAATACCAATAAATGCGATGTGCTGATTGCAGTGGGTATGCGCTTTGACGACCGTGTTACGGGCAAGCTGGCTACGTATGCGTCTCAGGCAAAAATAATCCATTTCGACATCGACCCGGCGGAGATAGACAAGAACGTAAAGACGGATGTGGCCGTATTGGGCAACTGTAAGGAGACTCTTGCCGCAGTAACCGAATTGCTGAAACCTGCCGGACATAAAGAGTGGCTGGACAGCTTCCTGCCCTACGAGCAGATGGAAGAGGAGAAGGTTATCCGTCCCGAACTGCATCCGGCAGGGGATAAGTTGAGCATGGGCGAAGTGGTGCGTGCCGTCAGCGAGGCTACGGACAATGAGGCTGTTTTGGTGACGGATGTAGGTCAGAACCAGATGATGTCCGCCCGTTACTTTAAGTATAGCAAGGAACGCAGCATCGTCACTTCCGGCGGCTTGGGCACAATGGGTTTCGGTCTTCCTGCCGCTATCGGCGCTACTTTCGGTCGCCCCGACCGCACGGTTTGCGTCTTTATGGGTGACGGCGGTTTGCAGATGAACCTGCAGGAGCTGGGTACGGTAATGGAACAGAAAGCGCCCGTCAAGATGATTTTGCTGAACAATAACTTCCTCGGTAATGTTCGTCAATGGCAGGCCATGTTCTTCAACCGCCGCTATTCGTTCACTCCGATGATGAATCCCGACTATATGAAGATTGCTTCCGCCTACGAAATTCCGGCACGTCGGGTATTTACCCGCGAGGAATTGGCGAAAGCCATCGGTGAGATGATTGCAACAGACGGCCCGTTCCTGCTGGAAGCTTGCGTAGAGGAGGAAGGAAATGTGATGCCGATGACACCGCCGGGCGGCTCGGTGAACCAGATGTTGCTGGAATGTTAGAGAATTATGAATTATAATTAAACCAACGTGGACAAGACATTATATACAATCATCGTTCATTCGGAAAACTTTGCAGGTTTGCTGAATCAGGTAACGGCTGTATTTACCCGCCGGCAAATCAATATCGAGAGTTTGAACGTTTCGGCATCCTCTATCAAGGGGGTACATAAATATACCATTACAGCCTGGACGGATAAGGATACTATCGAGAAGGTGACGAAGCAAATCACCAAAAAGATAGATGTGCTGCAGGCGCACTATTTCACGGACGATGAAATCTACCAGCATGAGATTGCGCTGTATAAGATAACGACCCCCATACTGGAAGAGAAACCGGAAGTGTCCAAAATCATCCGTAAATACAACGCGCGCATCGTGGAGGTGAACTCCGTGTTCTCCATTGTAGAAAAGAACGGCATGAGCGAGGAGATAACCAACCTCTATGAAGAGCTGAGTGCTTTGGAGTGCGTACTCCAATTTGTACGTTCCGGCCGCGTGGCCATCACGACAAGCTGTTTTGAACGCGTAAACGAATATCTGGCGGACCGTGAAGCAAAATACCGCCGGAGTAAAGAACAAGAAGGACTATGAGTGAGAATAATAAGATAGGAACTTATAAGTTTGTAGCCGAACCGTTCCATGTGGACTTTACCGGCCGCCTGACAATGGGTGTGCTTGGCAACCATCTGCTGAACTGTGCAGGGTTTCATGCCACGGAACGCGGTTTCGGTATTGCTACTTTGAATGAGGACAATTATACGTGGGTGCTTTCCCGCCTGGCTGTCGAGTTGGATGAAATGCCGTATCAATACGAGGATTTTTCTATCCGGACGTGGGTGGAAAACGTGTACCGTCTCTTCACCGACCGTAACTTTGCCATTATCGACAAAGACGGAAAGAAGATAGGGTATGCCCGTTCCGTATGGGCGATGATTAGCCTCAATACCCGTAAACCCGCCGACCTGCTGGCTTTGCATGGCGGCAGTATCGTGGATTATGTGTGCGACGAGCCTTGCCCCATCGAGAAGCCATCGCGTATAAAAGTGACTTCTACGGAACCGGCTTCTTCCCTGAATGCCAAATATAGCGATATTGATATTAACGGACATGTGAACAGCATTCGCTATATCGAGCATATTCTTGATCTGTTTCCGATAGAGTTGTATAAGGAGAGCCGCATCCGCCGTTTCGAAATGGCATATGTGGCGGAGAGTTATTACGGTGACGAGCTTACCTTTTATAAAGACTATGTAGGAAACGGCACGTATGATATAGAAGTAAGAAAGAATGGCGGCGAAGCGGTTTGCCGTTCTAAAGTGATATTTGTAGAGAAATAATTTATTAATCAATCGGTTGGCATAAGCCACAAATAAAAATTAAAACTAAAAAATGGCACAATTGAATTTTGGCGGTGTTATTGAAAATGTAATGACCCGCGAAGAGTTTCCTTTGGAAAAAGCACGTGAGATTTTAAAGGATGAGACAATCGCAGTTATCGGTTACGGTGTACAGGGTCCCGGCCAGGCTTGCAACCTGCGCGACAATGGCTTCAACGTTATCGTAGGCCAGCGTCAGGGTAAGACTTATGAGAAAGCGGTTGCAGACGGATGGGTTCCGGGCGAGACGTTGTTCAGCATCGAGGATGCTTGCCAGAAAGGTACTATCGTTATGTGTCTGTTGTCGGATGCGGCTGTAATGTCCGTATGGCCTACTATCAAGCCGTTCTTGACTCCCGGAAAGGCTCTTTACTTCTCTCACGGTTTCGCTATTACCTGGAGCGACCGTACGGGTGTGGTTCCTCCCACGGATATTGATGTTATTATGGTTGCCCCCAAAGGTTCGGGTACGTCACTGCGTACAATGTTCCTCGAAGGCCGTGGCTTGAACTCTTCTTACGCTATCTATCAGGATGCTACGGGCAAGGCTTTGGACAGAACGCTTGCGTTGGGTATCGGCATCGGTTCCGGTTATCTGTTTGAAACTACTTTCATCCGTGAAGCAACTTCCGACCTGACCGGTGAACGCGGTTCTTTGATGGGTGCTATCCAGGGATTGCTGTTGGCTCAGTACGAGGTGTTGCGTGAAAACGGCCATACTCCGTCGGAAGCGTTCAATGAAACGGTTGAAGAGCTGACCCAGTCATTGATGCCGTTGTTTGCAAAGAACGGTATGGACTGGATGTATGCCAACTGTTCCACTACTGCCCAACGCGGGGCACTCGACTGGATGGGCCCGTTCCATGATGCCATTAAGCCGGTTGTACAGAAACTGTATCAGAGTGTGAAGTCCGGTAACGAAGCCCAGATTTCCATCGACAGCAATTCCAAACCCGACTATCGCGAGAAACTGAACGAAGAGCTGAAAGCATTGCGTGAAAGCGAAATGTGGCAGACAGCCGTAACGGTTCGCAAACTCCGTCCGGAAAACAACTGATTCCCGGTGTAAATCGGAGAATGACAAAAGGGGGTGTGTCAAAATACGCTTGATGATTCCGTATCTGAAAAGAAACAAATGGCAAGCGAATTTTAGTTTTGACATACCCTCTTTTCCATTACTTATCATTAATTGTCCTTACATATTCAAGCAGTTTCTTGTAGAAAGCATGGTGGCTTAGCGTAGCCGCTTCTCCCAGGATAACCAATTTCATGCGTGCCCTTGTTATCGCCACATTCATTCTGCGTAAATCGTTCAGAAAGCCGATTTGCCCTTCTTCATTGGCACGTACCAGACTGATAAAGATTACATCACGTTCCTGTCCCTGAAATCCGTCGACGGTATTGACTGTTATCAGACTGCGGTAGGGACGTAGCGAAGCGCTGCCTTTTATTTTTCCCCGCAAGTATTGCACTTGTGCCTTGTAAGGTGAGATGAGTCCGAAGTCGATACGTTCTTCGAGAATCCGGTTTCCGCCTATCCGTTGGATGTACGCTTCCAGCTCTTTCAGCAATAAGCCTGCTTCCTCTTTGTTGATACGTCCGAAGGTTTCTCCGACAAATTCTTCCTTGAAATCCATTTCGGATGTGTCGAGCCATGTAACGGGAGTATCCCAATCCAATATTCCCCGGTGACGTATTTCGGGAGCAGCTTCCAGCTCTCCGCCATAGAACCAATCCGATGAGAAGCGCATGATGTCTTCGTGCATGCGATATTGTACTTTCAATAAAGATACGGCAGATGGCTTGCCGGCTACGACTTTTTCCATTAAAGTCCGTTCCAGCCCGCCACGTGCGGCTTCGTAACATTTGATGGTAGGCGGAAGCTGGCAATGGTCTCCTGCCAATACTATACGGTCTGCTTTACGGATGGCTATCCAGCAGGCGGCTTCCAGGGCTTGGGCGGCTTCGTCGATAAACAGTGTGCCGAAACGGCGTCCGTTTAAAAGGCGGTGATTGCTGCTTACAAGTGTAGAGGCTATGACGTGGGCGCTGTCGAACAACTCACTGTTGATTTGTATTTCCAATGTGGTGGCACGGTCACGCAGGCGGCTCATACGGTTGCGTATCCCTTCGCGTTCATCGTAACTGCCGCGGCGGGATTTACCGCCCAGTAGCCTCAGCTCTTTACGGATACTCCATAATTCGGGATAAAGCGGATGATTTTCGAAACGGCGTTCATAAGTGAAAGAGAGCATTTTGTCGTTGACGCGTGTGGGGTTGCCGATTCGTAGCACATTCACGCCTCTGTCCACCAGCTTTTCGGAAATCCAGTCGACAGCCATATTGCTTTGGGCGCATACCAATACTTGGGGTTCGCGGTGCAGGGTTTCGTAGATGGCTTCTACAAGCGTGGTGGTTTTGCCTGTTCCAGGAGGCCCGTGTACAATGGCTACATCGCGGGCGCATAGCACTTTATTGACGGCGCTCTCCTGAGTGGAGTTCAACCAGGGGAAGCGTACCGGATAAAGCTCACGGAAACCGGTTTTGACCGTACCCAACAGGATATCCCGCAATTCGGCAAGCCGGTTGCCTTTTGCACGCAGGACATCTTCCAGTGCCTCGAACATCGTGCGGTAAGAAGTTTCGTCGAAATAAAGCTGGACTCCGAGATTATCTGCGGATTGTATATCCATAATAGCTCCGGCACCGGGCATAATCACTACCATGCGTGCTTCGTCAGCATAACTGACGGTGGCTGTAAAATTGAAGTAAGTGATTTTACCGTCGGCAGATTGACGGAAGAAACAGACGGGGCGTCCGAACTCAAAGTTATGTTCTATATCGAGGTTCTCGGTATGTGTAATTTCTATTACTAATTGATTCAACGAGTTATAGTAACTTCGACCTGGTGAGGCAGGATACCAGCAAACTCCCCGCTTGACTTTTCGGGCGACGCCCATGTTCTCTGTTTGTCGCTTGAATTCTTCTTTTTCGTATTCATATTCCATACGCAACAGAAGCTGTTGCCGCTGGAGGTGTATAATAGGACTGTTTGTATCTTGTTCTTTCATACCTGCAAAGGTAATAAATCTCAGCCTTTAGGGGAAGAAATGCTTTATTTTGTTAAACTTTTCCTTATTATGATTTGTTTATTGTATTAATTTGTAATATTTACAATATTGAATTTTTTAAAAAGAGTGGTTATGGTATATGATTTAGCAATGCTTAAAGCGTTTTATACACTTTATGAGGGGAAAATAGAACGCATTCGGACGATATTGCAACGTCCGTTGACTTTAGCGGAAAAAATCTTGTATGCTCATTTGTACGATGAGAAGAATGTGAAAGACTATAAACGCGGCGAAGACTATGTGAACTTTCGGCCCGACCGTGTGGCTATGCAGGATGCAACTGCACAGATGGCATTATTACAGTTTATGAATGCAGGACGTGATGAGGTGGCTGTTCCTTCGACCGTACATTGCGACCATCTGATTCAGGCTTATAAAGGAGCGAAAGAAGATATTGCCACTGCAACCAAAACGAATGAGGAGGTGTATAATTTTCTTCGGGATGTTTCTTCCCGTTACGGTATCGGTTTCTGGCAACCCGGGGCAGGTATCATCCATCAGGTGGTGTTGGAAAACTATGCTTTTCCCGGCGGCATGATGGTAGGTACCGATTCTCATACCCCGAATGCCGGCGGTTTGGGAATGGTGGCTATCGGTGTCGGCGGTGCTGATGCGGTGGATGTGATGACAGGTATGGAATGGGAGTTGAAGATGCCCCGCTTGATTGGCGTGCGCCTCACTGGAAAATTAAACGGATGGGCTGCTCCTAAAGACGTTATCTTGAAACTGGCAGGAATTTTGACTGTAAAAGGCGGAACAAATGCCATTATCGAATATTTCGGTTCGGGTACTGCTTCACTTTCAGCTACCGGAAAGGCTACGATTTGCAACATGGGTGCGGAAGTGGGAGCTACGACTTCTCTTTTCCCTTATGATGAGCGTATGGCTGCCTATCTGAAAGCTACCGGACGTGCGGAAGTGGCAGATATGGCTACTGCCGTTGCCGAAGGGCTTCGTGCCGATGATGAAGTAGTTGCCAATCCGGAGAAATACTATGACCGTATTATCGACATAGACCTTTCCACATTGGAGCCTTATATCAACGGACCGTTTACTCCGGATGCCGCCACGCCTGTTTCGGAGTTTGCCGAGAAGGTTTTGAAGAACGGCTATCCCCGTAAGATGGAGGTAGGGCTTATCGGTTCCTGTACCAATTCATCCTACCAGGATTTGAGCCGTGCGGTGTCTTTGGCGCATCAGGTAACAGAGAAGCGGTTGCATGCGGCTGCTCCGCTGATTGTCAATCCGGGTTCGGAACGCATACGTGCAACCGCAGAGCGTGACGGTATGATTGACGCTTTTGAAAAAATAGGCGCTACAATTATGGCAAATGCCTGCGGCCCTTGTATCGGACAATGGAAGCGTGTGACCGATGATTCTACTCGTAAGAATTCTATTGTGACTTCTTTCAACCGGAACTTTGCCAAGCGTGCGGATGGAAATCCGAATACGTATGCCTTTGTAGCCTCTCCCGAACTGACAATGGCATTGACCATTGCCGGAGATTTGTGTTTCAATCCGCTGAAAGATACATTGCTCAATGCCGATGGCGAACAGGTTAAACTCTCCGAACCGATAGGCGAAGAGCTGCCGCCGGAAGGATTTACGGCAGGGAGCGAGGGGTATGTCGCACCTTCCCATGCAAAGACGGATATTGCGGTGGCTCCCCAGTCGCAACGCCTGCAACTGCTTGCTCCTTTCCCGGCTTGGGACGGAGAGGATTTGCTGAATATGCCTCTGCTGATTAAAACGCAGGGTAAGTGTACCACCGATCATATCTCGATGGCAGGTCCGTGGCTTCGTTTCCGCGGGCATTTGGAGAATATTTCGGACAATATGCTGATGGGGGCTGTCAATGCCTTTAACGGAGAAACGAATAAAGTGTGGAACCGTTCTACAAATACGTACGGAACGGTGTCCGGTACAGCCAAACTGTATAAGTCCGAAGGGATTCCTTCCATTGTCGTTGCCGAAGAAAACTATGGCGAGGGTTCCAGCCGTGAACATGCCGCTATGGAACCGCGTTTCCTGAATGTACGTGTCATACTGGCAAAGAGCTTTGCACGTATCCACGAGACGAATTTGAAGAAACAGGGCATGCTGGCGCTGACCTTTACCGATAAGGCGGATTATGATAAAATTCGGGAGCACGACTTGCTTTCCGTTGTCGGCTTGAAAGACTTTGCTCCGGGACGTAACCTGAAAGTAGTGCTTCATCACGAGGACGGCAGCAAGGAAAGCTTCGAAGTACAACATACGTATAATGAACAGCAGATAGGCTGGTTCCGTGCCGGCTCTGCATTAAATGCACGATAGAATATGGAAAAGATTACTGTACCTTTTATTACAGGTGACGGAGTAGGGGCAGAGGTCACTCCGTCCATGCAGGCTGTGGTGGATGCAGCCTTGAAGAAAGCCTATGGAGACAGCCGGAGTATCGGATGGAAAGAAGTGCTGGCCGGTGAGCGGGCATTTAATGAAACGGGTTCCTGGTTGCCGGAAGAAACGATGGAAGCATTCCGCACTTATAAGGTAGGTATTAAGGGACCGTTGACTACACCGGTCGGCGGCGGTATCCGTTCGCTGAACGTGGCGTTGCGCCAGACACTCGATTTGTATGTGTGCCTGCGTCCCGTGCGTTGGTATAAAGGCGTAGTTTCGCCGGTGAAAGAACCGCAGAAGGTAAACATGTGCGTATTCCGTGAGAATACGGAAGATATCTACGCCGGTATCGAATGGGAAGCCGGAACACCGGAAGCCGAAAAGTTCTATCGCTTCCTGCATGATGAGATGGGCGTGACCAAGGTGCGTTTTCCCGAAACTTCATCTTTTGGCGTGAAACCTGTGTCTAAAGAGGGAACGGAGCGGCTGGTGCGTGCGGCTTGCCGTTATGCGCTCGAAAACGGTCTGCCCTCTGTAACGCTGGTACACAAAGGAAATATCATGAAGTTTACCGAAGGCGGCTTCAAGAAATGGGGCTATGAGCTGGCGGAGCGTGAGTTTGGAAAAGATATAGCGGAGGGACGTCTTGTTGTCAAGGATTGCATTGCCGATGCCTTTTTGCAGAATACCTTGCTTGTTCCCGAAGAATATTCGGTCATTGCCACTCTGAATTTGAACGGTGATTATATTTCCGACCAGTTGGCTGCTATGGTGGGCGGCATCGGTATCGCTCCGGGAGCCAACATTAATTACAGGACGGGACATGCCATTTTTGAGGCCACTCATGGCACAGCTCCCAATATTGCCGGAAAAGACATTGTGAATCCGTGTTCCATGATTCTTTCGGCGGTGATGATGCTCGAACATCTGGGTTGGAAAGAGGCCGCCTTACTGATAGAGGAAGCACTGGAGAAGAGTTTCACAGAAGGTCGTGCTACAGTCGATTTGGCCCGCTTCATGCAGGGTGGTGCCCCGTTGTCTACATCGGCTTTTACACGGGAAATCGTGAACAGGATAGAAGCTTCCGCAAATAATTCCCCCATAAACCAGAAAAAATAAAAATATTATGAAGAAAGAATATTTGATTTACAAACTTTCCGAAGACCTGAAAGAAGCGACCCGGATTGAGAACGAACTGTTCAAGAAGTTTGATGTGAAGCGCGGATTGCGTAATGAAGACGGTACAGGTGTGCTGGTTGGGCTCACCAAGATTGGCAACGTAGTGGGGTACGAGCGCATTCCGGGCGGAGGTCTGAAGCCTATTCCGGGCAAATTGTTCTACCGTGGCTACGACCTTGAGGATTTGGCACATGCCATTCTCAAAGAGAAACGTTTCGGCTTTGAAGAAGTGGCGTATCTGCTGCTTTCAGGCCGTTTGCCCGACAGGGAGGAACTGGCTTCTTTCCGTGAACTGATTAACGATAATATGCCGTTGGAACAGAAAACGAAGATGAACATCATCGAGCTTGAAGGGAATAATATAATGAATATCCTGGCGCGAAGCGTGCTCGAGATGTACCGCTTTGACCCGAATGCCGATGATACGTCGCGCGATAATCTGATGCGCCAGAGCATAGACCTTATTTCGAAGTTCCCCACCATCATAGCCTATGCTTTCAATATGCTTCGCCATGCCACTCACGGCCGTTCGTTGCATATCCGGCATCCGCAGGAGAATCTTTCTCTCGCGGAGAATTTCCTGTATATGTTGAAAAAGGATTATACGGAACTGGATGCCCGTACCCTTGACCTGTTGCTGGTGTTGCAGGCGGAGCACGGCGGCGGTAACAACTCTACGTTCACCGTACGCGTAACGTCCTCTACCGGAACTGATACCTATTCTGCCATCGCTGCGGGCATCGGTTCCCTGAAAGGCCCGCTTCACGGTGGCGCCAATATCCAGGTTACCGACATGTTCCACCATTTGCAGGAGAATATCCGGGATTGGACGAATGTAGACGAGATTGACACTTATTTCACCCGTATGCTGAACAAGGAGGTATATAACAAGACGGGATTGATATACGGTATCGGACATGCCGTCTACACCATTTCAGACCCTCGTGCCATACTTTTAAAGGAACTTGCCCGCGACCTTGCCCGCGAGAAAGGGAAAGAGCGAGAGTTTGCTTTCCTTGAATTGCTGGAAGAGCGAGCCATCGAAGTTTTCGGCCGTGTGAAGAACAACGGCAAGACGGTTTCGAGCAATGTGGATTTTTACTCCGGTTTCGTATATGAAATGATCGGGTTGCCGCAGGAAATATTTACTCCGCTGTTTGCCATGGCGCGTATCGTGGGCTGGTGTGCACATCGTAATGAAGAGTTGAACTTCGAAGGTAAGCGCATTATTCGTCCGGCATATAAGAATGTATTGGAAGAAGTAGCATACATTCCTATTAAGAAGCGGTAGATCCGTTTCAAAGCACAGACCTCGGATTGCCGGGTCGTATAAGGTATCGTTGTTGCGGTTGGAAAGCCGGACGGCGATACCTTATTCATTTTCCCGTGGCGGAACGGATAAATATCCACGCTCTTTGCGTTATCCTGTATGTTTTTGATAATTGCTGCGGGAAAACGATTTGATTGTTACAGGTTTTCCCTATATTTGTCACACTTAAACAAAAGAACATGAGCGAAGAAGGGTTTCATCTGTTTTTGGGAGTGATGTGCGTCATTGCGCTTTTTGTGTTCATCGCTCTTTATTTCGTCAAAGCCGGATATGGGATGTTCCGTACCGCATCGTGGGGATATTCCATTAGTAACAAGGCGGCGTGGGTATTGATGGAAGCGCCGGTCTTTATCGTTATGTTTTGGTTGTGGGGCAGGAGCGGGGCAGGCTTTGCCGTGCCGGTATATCTTTTCTTTCTGCTGTTCCAGCTACACTACTTCCAAAGGTCGTTTATTTTTCCTTTTCTGCTGAAAGGAAAAAGCCGGATGCCGGTAACTATTATGATGATGGGCATTGTATTTAATGTACTGAACGGAATGATGCAGGCTGGCGGTCTGTTTTACTTTGCTTCCGAAGGGATGTATTCCGGTGGTTGGACTTATTTGCTGAAGACTCATGCGTGGTCGGGGCTTCTGTTATTTTTTGCCGGTATGCTTATCAATCTTCATGCCGACCATGTGATTCGCCATTTGCGTAAGCCGGGCGACACGAATCATTACCTTCCTGAGAAAGGTCTTTATCGCTATGTCACTTCTGCCAACTATTTCGGTGAATTGGTAGAATGGACCGGTTTTGCCATACTTACTGCTTCGCCTGCCGCATGGGTGTTTGTGTGGTGGACTTTTGCCAATCTCGTTCCCCGTGCCAATGCCATTTACGGCCGTTACCGGAAAGAATTCGGTGATGAGGCGGTAGGAAAACGCAAGCGTATCATACCTTATATCTATTGAAAGGACAAACCATAAATCATAAATCAGGAAACTATCACATGGAATCAAAATTATTCACTCCGGTTACTTTCGGACCGCTGACATTGCGCAACCGTACCATCCGTTCGGCTGCTTTTGAAAGTATGTGTCCCGGAAATGCCCCTTCGGACATGTTGCTCGATTATCACCGTTCGGTTGCGGCAGGAGGCATCAGTATGACTACTGTGGCTTATGCGGCTGTTACTCAGAGCGGGCTTTCTTTTGACCGCCAGTTGTGGATGCGCCCTGAAATAATTCCGGGGCTTCGCAAGCTGACCGATGCGATACATGCGGAAGGTGCTGCTGCCGGAATCCAGTTGGGGCATTGCGGAAACATGTCCCATAAGAGTATTTGCGGGTGTACCCCGGTCGGTGCCAGCAGCGGCTTCAACCTGTATTCACCTACTTTTGTGCGTGGTTTGCGTGCCGGTGAACTGCCGGAGATGGCACGTGCTTACGGAAAGGCGGTGAATCTGGCCCGTGAGGCGGGATTTGATGCAGTGGAAATTCATGCCGGACATGGCTACCTTATCAGCCAGTTCCTTTCGCCTTCGACCAATCATCGCAAAGATGAATTTGGCGGTTCTCTGGAAAACCGCATGCGCTTTATGGATATGGTGATGGATGAAGTGATGAAGGCTGCCGGCAGCGATATGGCAGTGCTTGTGAAGATGAACATGCGTGACGGTTTCCGGGGAGGCATGGAGATAGATGAGACGATGCAAGTGGCCAAGCGTCTTGAATGCTCGGGTGCACATGGATTGGTATTGAGCGGCGGTTTTGTAAGTAAAGCGCCTATGTATGTGATGCGTGGGGAAATGCCGATTCGCAGCATGACACATTATATGACATGCTGGTGGCTGAAGTATGGAGTACGCATGGCGGGCAGGTGGATGATACCGTCTGTGCCATTCAAAGAGGCCTATTTCCTGGAAGACGCCCTGAAGTTCCGTGCAGAGCTGAAGATGCCGTTGATATATGTAGGCGGACTGGTGTCGCGTGCCAAGATAGATGAGGTGCTGGACAATGGTTTTGAGGCTGTACAGATGGCACGCGCCCTGCTCAACGAACCGGGCTTTGTGAACCGTATGCGCAAGGAGGAGAATGCCCGTTGCAGCTGTAGGCATAGTAATTACTGCATAGCCCGGATGTATTCCATAGAAATGGCTTGCCATCAGCATTTGCAGGAAGAACTGCCTGCCTGCTTGAAAAAGGAGATAGAGAAAATAGAAGCGAAGGGGTGATTGAATCTTTCTTATTATTGGCAATTTATACTTGGTAAACATGAAACTTGCTATCATAACCGGTGCAGACGGTGGTATGGGAACGGAAATAACCCGTGCTGTGGCTACAGCCGGATATAAAATAATCATGGCCTGTTACCGTCCGGAAAAAGCGGAAAGGGTAAAGGATATGCTGGTGCATGACACCGGTAACCCATATATTGAGGTATTGGGCATTGACTTAGCTTCGCTTGCATCTGTGGCGGCTTTTGCCGAAAGAATGTTGAAAAGGGGGGATACCGTCAGTCTGCTGATGAATAATGCCGGAACAATGGAAACAGGGCGTCACATCACTGAGGATGGTTTGGAACGTACGGTGAGTGTTAATTATGTTGCTCCTTATTTGTTGACACGCAAACTTATTCCTCTGATGGAAAAGGGGAGCCGTATTGTCAATATGGTGTCTTGTACTTATGCCATAGGGCGTCTCGACTTTCCGGATTTCTTCCATCTTGGAAAGAGAGGAGGTTTCTGGCGCATTCCTGTTTATAGCAATACGAAACTGGCTCTGACCTTGTTTACCGTTAATCTGGCGAATCGGGTCAAGGAAAAAGGGATTGTGGTGAATGCGGCCGATCCGGGTATCGTATCTACCGATATAATAACGATGCACATGTGGTTCGACCCGCTGACAGATATCTTATTCCGGCCTTTTATCCGTACTCCCCGGCAAGGAGCTGCAACAGCCGTTCATCTGCTGCTGGATGAGGATGCCGGAAAACGTACGGGAACTTTAAATGCGAGTTGCCGTCCCAAGCATCTTTCCGGGAAGTATACCCGCCATGTGCAGATGCAGGAGTTGTGGAACAGGACGGAGAAGATTGTGGAGAAGTGGTTATAAATCCAAAAAACGGATAGAACACTTGTTGAGGAAAATTTAAAGAACCTCTTGCATTATGATAATTTTTCAGGCACGGAGTGCATGGATTTCACGGTTCCGGTTTGCAAGAACCATGAAATCTGTGCACTCCGTGCCTGAAAGAAAATGTTAAAATCACTTCGGCCCTCTTGGGTTTATCCTATCGGGACTTTATTAAATGGAAAGTTCCCTCAGTACATTAACCAGGTCTTTCTTGATCGGCTTGTCGTTTTTGATGGCTTTCGTGAAAGGTACATAAACCACTTCATCGTGTTCTATGCCTATCATCACATTACGTTGTCCTTCCATGATGGCGTCGATTGCGGCAGCACCCAATCGGCTGGCAAGGATACGGTCGTGTGCCGTAGGACTGCCGCCACGCTGCAAGTGTCCGAGGATTGTGACGCGTACGTCGTATTGGGGATATTCGTTTTTCACACGTTCCGCATAGTGCATTGCACCACCGGTCAGTTCACTTTCGGCAACGAGCACGATGCTGCTGTTCTTAGACTTCCGGAAACCGTTCTTGATGAACTCTTCCAATTGGTCCACTTCCGTGCTGAATTCCGGTATGATGGCAGCCTCGGCTCCGGATGCGATAGCGCCGTTCAAGGCAAGGAAACCGGCATCGCGTCCCATAACCTCGACGAAGAAAAGACGTTCGTGAGAAGTTGCGGTGTCGCGGATTTTGTCTACGGCATCCAAAATCGTATTCAGGGCGGTGTCGTAACCGATTGTGGTATCCGTTCCGTACAGGTCGTTGTCGATGGTTCCCGGCAGACCGATACAGGGCACATCAAATTCTTGCGCAAAGATGCGTGCACCGGACAGAGAGCCGTCGCCACCGATAACCACCAGGGCATCGATACCCTCTTTCTTCATGTTATCGTATGCTATCTGCCGTCCTTCGGGCGTGGTAAACTCTTTACAGCGCGCTGTTTTCAGGATAGTACCGCCCAATTGGATGATGTTACTTACATTCTGGCTCTTGAATTCTTTGATTTCACCGGTTACCAAGCCTTTGTAACCTCTATATATGCCTTTAACCTGAAGTCCGTTGTAGATAGCCGCACGTGTTACCGCACGGATAGCCGCATTCATTCCCGGAGCGTCGCCGCCCGATGTTAAAATACCGATACACTTAATTGTTCCCATAACAATCTCTTTATTTAGTGTTAATAATTACCTTAAAAAATCTGCTCGCAAAGATAACAAAAGCTTTTTAAATTCGTGATTTTATTGCCTTGGATATTTCTTCCATCAGCCATTTGGGAGTGGAAGTGGCTCCACAAATACCAATGGACTCTGTGCCAATGAGTAACCGGTTGTCTATCTCTTCCGCACTGTCGATAAGGTGCGAGTTGGGATTTACCTTCTTGCATTCGTTGAACAGGATTTTTCCATTGGAACTTTTCTTGCCGCTGACGAAGAATACCAAATCGTGCGAAGCTGCGAATTTCCGGATGTTGGGAATGCGGTTGGCTACTTGCCGGCATATGGTGTCGTAATATTCGAAAGTGACATCGGAGGATATATGTTCTTTTATGTATTCCACGATTTTTTGAAATTCATCCAGCGACTTGGTGGTTTGCGAGTAGAGGCGTATGCTCTTGCTGAAATCCAGTGACTTGGCTTCTTCCAGCTTTTCTATAACAATTGCTTTTCCTGTGGTTTGCCCCACCAGTCCCAGGACTTCTGCATGTCCGTTCTTTCCGTATATGACGATTTGTTTGTCCTCATTGTCTTCCTGGATATACTCCTGCTTGATTTTCTTTTGTAAGCGGAGAACCACCGGACAAGTGGCGTCGATTATTTCAATATTGTTGCGCCTGGCGGTTATATAGGTTTCGGGCGGTTCGCCGTGTGCCCGCAATAAAACTTTGGCATTATGCAGGCGGTTGAACTCCCCGTGGTTGATGGTGATAAGCCCCATTGCTTTCAAGCGCTCCACTTCACGGCTGTTGTGCACAATGTCTCCCAAACAGTATAATGTTCCGCTTTTGGATAACTCTTCTTCTGCTTTATTGATTGCGGTAACTACCCCGAAGCAGAAGCCGGAACCTTCGTCTATTTCCACTTTTGCCATATTGCAGCTTTTTGCGTTATGATTTGCACACTTTTTCGAACTGTTCTGCCAGCCATTCCTTTTGTTGGGAAATGGTCATGTGGCTGTTGTCGAGCAGCAGTGCGTCGTCGGCTTTGCGGAGCGGACTCACTTCCCTGTTCTGGTCTATATAATCCCTCTGCTTCACATTCTCCAGGATTTCGTCGAAACCGGCTTCCTCTCCTTTGGCTTTCAGTTCATCGTATCTGCGCTGTGCACGGATTTCGGGAGAGGCAGTTACGAATATCTTAAGTTCGGCATCCGGAAATACGGTAGTGCCGATGTCGCGACCGTCCATGACAATGCCTTTGGCTTTGCCCATTTCCTGTTGTTGGGCTACCATTGCTTCGCGCACAAAGTCGAGGGCGGCAATGGGACTGACGCGGGAGGATACTTCCATTGTGCGGATTTTCTTTTCCACATTGATGCCGTTCAGGTAGGTGTCGGGACGTCCCGTTTCCGGGTTCAGCTGAAAGGATATGCGGATGCTGTTGATCTGCTTTTTCAGTTTTTCCGTATCGATGCCCTCGGCTGTGAAGATACCGTTCTCCATACTATATAAAGTGACGGCACGGTACATGGCTCCGCTGTCGATATAAATATAGCCGATTTCACGGGCGAGGTCCTTGGCCATTGTGCTTTTTCCGCACGAAGAGAAGCCGTCGATTGCGATTGTTATCTTTTTCATATGAAATGATTTTATACCATAATTTATATAGGAATCTCTCTCTCGGTAGATTTTTTTGAACGTTTCATTTAAAATTCTTGCCAAAGATACGGTATTTTTAAAATATCTCGTTACTTTTGCGCTACAAAAGCTGACGAAGGCTTTTGAAGAATTAAAAAAATAAAAATGCCTTGTTTATTGTGTAAAAAAACACAGCCGGGCAAGAACAATCGTGGGAAAAGTGCTATATTTGCCCAAAATGAGAAACACTAATAATTATAGTATAAATTATGGAAATTAAAAAGACACCTAAGGCAGACTTGGAGAACAAAAAGTCGACTTGGCTGCTTGTCGGTTACGTGATTGTGCTCGCGTTTATGTTCGTTGCATTCGAATGGACAAAACGTGATATCAAGATTGATACGAGCCAGGCAATTACCGACCTTGTATTTGAAGAGGAAATCATTCCGATTACGGAACAACCCGAGCAGGTGGCTCCACCGCCCCCCGAAGCTCCGTCGATTGCAGAAACCCTGACAATCGTGGATGACGACGCAGATGTGGAGGAAACCACGATAGCTACATCTGAAGAAACCAATCAGGCTGTGGAAATCAAATATGTTCCCGTAGCTGTTGAAGAGGAAGAACCGGAAGAACAAACTATCTTCGAGGTAGTAGAACAGATGCCGGAATTCCCTAATGGTGGTATGGCTGGTTTGATGCAGTATTTGAGCAAGAACATCAAATATCCTACTATCGCTCAGGAAAACGGAACTCAAGGTCGTGTAACCGTACAGTTCGTTGTTAACAGAGACGGTAGTATCGTAGATGCTAAAGTGCTTAGAGGTGTTGACCCGTATTTGGATAAAGAGGCAATCCGTGTGATCAGCTCCATGCCGAAATGGAAACCGGGTATGCAGCGTGGTAAAGCGGTACGTGTTAAATACACAGTGCCTGTGATGTTCCGCTTGCAGTAATTTTGTTTTTTTTAGTTAATATATTTAAATATCGCGTAAAGAGGTTGCTTTTAGGCAGCCTCTTTTCATTCTCTGCCATTCCTAATTTGAAATACTTATGTTTACAGCTTCCGAACTTCTCGATAAAATAAATTCCCATATTGCGGATTTGCAGTTTGAACGTACTCCGAAAGGGTTGTACGACCCGGTTGCCTATGTTTTGTCCATGGGTGGAAAAAGAATCCGCCCCGTGCTGATGCTGATGGCTTATAATCTTTATAAGGAAGATGTCAGGCCGGTATTCTCACCGGCAACAGGCATCGAGGTCTATCATAATTATACATTGCTGCATGACGACCTGATGGACCGTGCCGATAAACGCCGCGGAAAAGAAACGGTGCATAAGGTATGGAATGATAATACGGCTATCCTTTCGGGTGACGCAATGCTGGTGCTGGCTTATCAGTTTATGGCGGAATGTCCGGCCGAACATTTGAAGGCTGTGATGGATTTGTTCAGCCTGACGGCTCTTGAAATTTGCGAAGGTCAGCAGATGGATATGGATTTTGAGCAGCGGAGCGATGTGAAGGAGGAGGAATACCTGGAGATGATTCGTCTGAAAACATCCGTGCTGCTGGCGGCAAGTTTGAAAATCGGAGCATTGTTGGGCGGTGCCTCTGCTGAAGATGCGGAACGGCTGTATGACTTTGGCATGAATATGGGTGTCGCTTTTCAGCTGAAAGACGATTTGCTGGATGTGTACGGTGATACTGCCGTATTTGGTAAAAATATAGGTGGGGATATCCTGTGCAACAAGAAAACCTATATGTTGATAAAGGCCTTGGAACATGCGGATAAGGAGCAGGCTGCGCAATTGAAGCATTGGATAACCGTTACGGACTTTGACCCGGCTGAGAAGATAGAGGCTGTAACCGGTTTGTATAACCGGATAGGGGTTAAACTCCTTTGTGAAAACAAAATGTCGGAATACAACAACAAGGCTTTGGAGAGCCTGGCTGCCGTGAATGTGACGGCTGAGAGGAAAAGAGAACTGGATAAGCTTATAAAGGAGTTGATGTACCGGGAAGTGTAATTGTCAGTAGCCGATTAGAATGCCTTACAGAAGATTACCAAATACAGATCAGGCAAGAATACGTGCGTTGAAAGCCGTTGTTGCCAAAGGTGACACATATAATGTGTATGATTTGGCTGTGTCTCTGAAGGTACTTACGGATGCCCGGAATTTCCTGGTAAAGTTTGAAGCGGCGCATTCGTATTATGTGGAATGTTTTGAGCGTCAGTCAAAGGCGGGACGTAAGCATCAGGCAAATGTAAAGACTGCCCGTCTTTACATATCGCATTTTATCCAGGTACTGAATCTGGCAGTGATTCGTTCGGAGGTGCGTACCGTTCATAAGGAGTTCTACGGCTTGGATATGAGAAACAATAATGTTCCGGATTTGTCTACGGAGGCAGCCCTTGCAGAGTGGGGACGTAAAATAGTGGAAGGCGAGAGCCGGCGCATTTCTCAGGGCGGAATTCCTATTTATAATCCTACCATTGCCAAAGTCAGGGTACATTATGATATTTTCATGGAGAGCTACGAGAGACAGAGGAACTTGCAGGCGCTGACAGCGCGCAGTCTGGAAGCTCTTGCTTCCATGCGCTCCGAAGCCGATGCTCTGATTCTGGATATCTGGAACCAGGTGGAGCGGAAATACGCAGAGGTTATGCCGAATGAAAAACGTCTGGAGTTGTGTCGCGCTTATGGTTTGATTTATTATTACCGTACCGGTGAAAAAGAAGAGATTGCAAAATGAAATTAGTAGATTCACATTCCCACCTTTTTTTGGAGGACTTCCAATCGGATTTGCCGCAGGTGATGATGCGCGCCCGGGAAGCAGGAGTCACCCATATTTTTATGCCCAATATAGACAGTACCACTATTGAACCCATGCTTAAGGTCTGTTCGGAGTACAAGGGGTATTGTTTTCCGATGATAGGGCTGCATCCCACTTCCGTGGATGCCGGTTATGAGAAGGAACTGGCTGTTGTGGCCGGACATCTGGCAATGCCGGACGGCTATGTCGCAATCGGTGAAATAGGCATGGATCTTTATTGGGATAAAACTTACCTGAAGGAACAGCAGATTGCCTTTGAACGGCAGGTGCGGTGGGCGTTGGAGTATGGATTACCCGTAGTGATTCATTGCCGGGAGGCGTTCGACTATATATATGATATATTGAAACCGTATAAAACGTCTTCTCTAAGGGGGATTTTCCATAGCTTTACGGGAACACGGGAAGAGGCATTCCGTATGCTGGAGTTTTCTAATTTCTTCATTGGGATTAACGGTGTGGTGACATTTAAGAAATCGGGATTGCCGGAAGTTTTGCAAAATATCCCCTTGGAACGGATTGTTCTTGAAACCGATTCTCCCTATCTAACTCCCGTGCCGAACCGGGGTAAAAGAAACGAGAGTGCGAATGTAAAGGATACTCTGTTAAAAGTAGCGGAAATATACGGAAATTCGCCTGAAGAAATAGGCCGTATCACTTCTGAAAACGCTTTAAAAGTGTTTGGAATGCTCAAATAACGTTCCGAAGATTTTAAAGTTTATTAATTTTGAGATTTTCTTGCGGATAAAACTTTGAGAATGCAGTGGAAGAACAAAAAAAAGAATACATTTGTAGCTGAAAACGCTCGCGGTTCGCATTTTTTTTGTAATTTGCACCCGATTTCAGAACAGATGTTGATTGGAGAGATGCTCGAGTGGTTGAAGAGGCACGCCTGGAAAGCGTGTATACCCCTAAAGGGTATCCGGGGTTCGAATCCCCGTCTCTCCGCGAAGTTTTAAAATAAGAGAAGAACAATAAATAAACATAATAAGTAATTTAATTAATTAATCTTAAAAATTAGACACACAATGAAAAAGTTATTTGCAATTGTTGCTGTGATGGGAGTCTTAACATTTGGCTCAACTCAACTTGCTCAGGCTCAAGATGCTCCTGCTGCTGAACAAACAGAACAAGCTGCTCCTGCAGCACAAGCAGCTCCTGCTGATGAAGCTGCCGCTCCTGTTGTAGCTGAAGAAGGCGGTATTCACAAAGAAATCAAGACTAAATTTATTGAAGGTACTGCATCTTTCATGAGTTTGGTTGCCATCGCATTGGTTATCGGTCTTGCTTTCTGTATCGAGCGTATCATTTACCTGAGTTTGGCTGAAATCAACACCAAGAAGTTTATTGCCGCTATCGAAGCTGCTTTGGAAAAAGGTGATGTTGAAGCTGCCAAAGACATTGCACGCAACACAAGAGGTCCTATCGCTTCTATCTACTATCAGGGTTTGATGAGAATCGATCAGGGTATCGATGTAGTTGAAAAGTCAGTTGTATCTTACGGTGGTGTACAGGCTGGTTACCTGGAAAAAGGTTGCTCTTGGATCACACTGTTTATCGCAATGGCTCCGTCATTAGGATTCTTGGGTACTGTAATCGGTATGGTGCAGGCATTTGATAAGATCCAACAAGTAGGTGATATCTCTCCGACGGTTGTAGCAGGTGGTATGAAGGTTGCCTTGATTACAACTATCTTCGGTTTGATCGTTGCTTTGATTCTGCAGGTATTCTATAACTATATCCTGTCTAAGATTGAAGCTTTGACCAGCGAAATGGAAGATTCTTCTATCTCACTGTTGGATATGGTTATCAAATATGACTTGAAATACAAAAAATAAGTAAAATGGCTAAGTTATCATATAAAGTATCATACTACGTACTGTACGTAATGTTCGCTGCCATTCTGGTAGTGTTGGGCTTGTTCTACTTCGGTGGAGATGCTCAGGGCGATGCAGTACTTATGAGCGTTGACTCTGAAATGTGGCAACCCGCCCAAACCGATGCACTGCTCTTCTTGATGTACGGTTTGTTTGGTATCGCTGTCGTTGCTACAGTGGCTGCTTTCCTGTTCCAGTTCGGAACTGCCTTGAAAGATAATCCGGGAAATGCATTGAAGTCTTTGATCGGTGTAATCGTATTGGTTGCAGTTGTTGTTATAGCATGGGCTATGGGTAGTGATGAACCGCTTAATATCCCGGGTTATGACGGTACGGACAATGTTCCGTTCTGGTTGAAGATCACTGATATGTTCCTTTATTCTATCTACATCCTGTTTGGTGCAACAGTGCTTGCTATCATCTTTAGTAGTATTAAGAAGAAATTATCATAATCAATTGAGATAACTCAATTTAAAGAGTAATTACAATGGCAAAAGGAAAAAGAAAAGTTCCTGATATTAACTCAAGTTCTACGGCGGATATTGCTTTCCTGTTGTTGATCTTCTTCTTGATTACAACGTCAATGGATACTGACCGTGGTTTGGCAAGACGTTTGCCGCCACCACCGGAGCAGAACCAAAAGAATGACGATATTAAGTTGAAGGAACGCAACGTGTTGCAGGTCTTCCTGAATATGAACGACCAGTTGATGTGCGGAAACGATTATATCACAACAGATCAGTTACGTGCTAAAGCAAAAGAATTTATTGCCAATCCGTATAACGATGAAACCAAACCGGAAAAACATGCAAAGGATATTCCTTTCTTTGGTAACATGATGATTACGGAAAAGCATGTAATTTCTTTGCGTTGCGACCGTGGTTCTTCTTATAAGGCATATCTTGCTGTACAAAACGAGCTGGTTGCAGCATACAATGAGTTACGTGATGAGTTGGCTCAGGAAAAATGGCAAAAGAACTATGTTGATTTGAATGACGATCAACAAAAAGCAATTCGTGACATTTATCCTCAGAAGATCTCTGAGGCAGAACCTAAAAAATACGGAGATAAGAAGTAATGGGAAAATTTAATAAGACTGGTAAAAAAGAAATGCCGGCGTTGAACACTTCTTCTCTGCCTGACCTTATCTTCACCCTGTTGTTCTTCTTCATGATTGTAACAACTATGCGTGAGGTAACATTAAAGGTTGAGTTTAAGGTTCCGCAAGCTACAGAGTTGGAAAAACTTGAAAAGAAGTCTTTGGTTACGTTTATCTATGTAGGAAAACCTACTGCTGAATTCCGTAAGAAATTAGGTAATGAAAGCCGTATCCAGTTGAATGACAGTTATGCTGAAGTTGCAGCAATCCAAGACTATATTATTGGTGAACGTGCCAGTATGAAGGAAGAGGATCAGCCGCAGATGACAGTGTCTTTGAAAGTTGACCAAGATACGAAAATGGGTATCGTAACAGATATCAAAGAGGCTCTTCGTAAAGCGTATGCATTGAAGATTAACTATTCTGCGCAGCCGCGTCAGTAAAGTTAGTTCAGACTATATTGAATAAAGGTCGCCTGTTTTTACAAGCGACCTTTATTTTCTTATGTATGGGAACCTTAAAAGAATGAGTTTCCTATTTATTTAGTATTGTATACTTCCCGATAGATGCACTTTTTAACCTGTTCGAAGTCTTTATCGCATTCTAAATCGCCATAAGCCATTAATAGCATGGGAAGGTAATCATCTCCGGATTTATAAGGCGGTTGCATGTACGGCTTTTCCCATAATGTAAAACCTTGCCGTTTGTAGAAATTGATTCGGCGTATTGCCATTTCTTCTTCCGGCATTTCCACTTCCAGGATAATGGGTTTCTTTAGCTGGTGACATAATTGGTTTAAAACGTTTTTGCCATGGCCTCCATTGCGTTGAGACGGGTCAATGGCAAAATGCTCTACATAGCAGAAATGTCCGAAATCCCAGTAGGTAATAAAGCCTACCGGAGTATTTTGATGGAGAATAATGTTACAGTAAAAATGCGGTTTGCTATCTGTATAATTACGCAATTCTTCCAATGGACGATATTCTTCAGAAGGGAAAGAAGCAGTCATCAACTGCTCCATGTACTTGTACAAGGCTGCATCTGTGGTGGTGATGCGTTGAAATTTAATCATAAGCAGGTTCTTTAAAATTTGTTTTTTATTCGGTATAAAACTCAATAATTCTGCGAAGAGCGCGTTGGCACACAGGGCAGAAAGCCGGATATTCATTGGTGCGCATGCGGCAATTCTCTGCCGGTCGGAAGATCCCTTTCGCTGAATAACCGCCGCCTTCATACACGCCTGTCGGATAGTTTTCGCTTACCTCTGCCGGAGTGGGAACGGGAGTATTTTCACTAAGCATGTCCTTCCACTTGGCTGCAAAGTCCACTTGTGTACTGATGTTCTGCTCCCACGGTTCTATATCCAAGGGGTAGGTATCGGTCATAACATCATTATCATAGAAGTATTCATCGGCAAGTCCGCCGAAACTGTGTCCGAATTCATGTACTACTACCGGCCGGAACATCGGATGATGGGCTGTTGTGAGGGTGTATGAGTTATAGATACCGCCACCACCATATTCTTCTGTATTAGCCAATATGATAATGTGTTCATAGGGTATTCCGGCTAAAGCATCATGAATTGCTTTTACGCGTGATGTTGTTAAATAACGGTCGGAATAGAACGTGCTGAAATGTGAACCGAAGGCAGTATGTTTCCACTCGTTCAATCTTGGCACGCTGACTCCGCTATCTGTGGAAGGACTGGCTACGGCTACTACATTGAACCGTTTCTTCATGGATTTGAAAGGTTCGTGGTCGAAAATGCTTTTGCAAGCGATATCTGCATCTTCATAGAATGTCTGTATTTCTTGGAGTGTATATCCTTCTGCAAGAATAGCTACATCGATGCACTTTTCCGGACTATCGTTGTGCAGCAGGTATTTATGCGGTGTGATGTGTGAATTTCCTTTTTGCTCTATCAATACATCGTTTGGATGCACGATGTGTTTCATGGACGCGCGGACATTGCGGCGTGGGTCGAGCAGGGTTATTTCTATTTCAACCGGCTGAAGAGGGTAGGGAAGGAGAAATGTATTTTCAAATCCTTTAGTTACATTCCGGGCTTCGTCCGTTTCCAGCCATTCCTGGAAGAGTGAGGAGAAAGAGGTAGTATAAATAGTCTTTCCGCTGGCTGCATTGCGCATAACAATCTGTCCGTTGCCTTGCAACGGGAGTTCTGCCAGATGATGCTTTCTTCCTGCCCAGGTGGGGAGAGCGGATAACCCGTCCAGACAGATAGCTTGCCCGGATGCATTGCCGTTAAAGATATAATCGACGCGAAGGGTTTTATCTGCAAAATGGTCGGCAAAGACTTGTGCGCGGGTAGATGCTACGGCTATTAAACAGAGTAAGAATAAGATATGCTTTTTCATGTCCATAATAATTTAATCATTTCACAAATATACGATTTTTGTCTGTATTCCCCTGCATGTATGATTATTCTCTTTTTAGCAAGAAAAGTTATAATTCGTATTTTTATTCATGAAAAAATCGCTAACTTTGCACATTGCCGTAGCGGAATACGGTAAAATAATTTATTTAATTAATTATTGAGATTAGAAATGGGACATCATCAATTGGATACTTTAGACGAGCAGATATTGCAGCTGATTGCCGATAATGCGCGTATTCCTTTCCTCGAAGTTGCCAGAGCTTGTAATGTATCCGGAGCAGCTATTCACCAACGTATTCAGAAACTGACAAATCTGGGTATATTGAAAGGGTCGGAATATGTCATAGATCCGGAAAAGATAGGATATGAGACTTGTGCGTATATCGGAATCTATTTAAAAGATCCCGCAACTTTTGATGCCGTGACAAAAGCGCTGGAAGCCATTCCTGAAATCGTGGAATGTCACTTTACTACCGGTAAATACGATATGTTTATTAAGCTGTATGCACGGAACAATCATCATTTGCTGAGCATTATTCATGATAAATTGCAACCGTTGGGGTTGTCTCGTACGGAAACGTTGATTTCATTCCACGAGGCAATTAAACGTCAGATGCCGATAGTGATAGACGATGTGGATGAATAATCCTACCGGTTATCGGCGGATATAATTGACAAAAGCATAAGGGCAGGGATGTTTTTCATCTATAGGATGGGATTCCCTGCTTTTTTCTTGCCATATTTCAGGGGATACTTCCGGAAAGTAGGCATCTGCTTGAGGAGCTTCGGCATCTATCTCTGTCAGGCAGAGTGCGTCTGCCAATGGCAAAGCCTGGCGGTATACGCTGGCTCCACCTAGAATATAGATTTGTTCATCCTGTTCACAGTGCTTCAAAGCTTCTTCAAGAGAAGGAAAGATTTCCGCACCCGGACATAGGGTGTCGGGACGGGTAGACAATACAATATTGCGTCGGTTTGGCAAAGCTCCTTTAGGGAGTGATTCGAATGTTTTCCGTCCCATGATGATGGTGTTCCCGGTAGTAAGCGCTTTGAAACGTTTCAAGTCATTGGGAAGCCAGAATAACAGTTTGTTTTCATAACCGATAGCCATGTGTCGGTCTACTGCGGCGATAATGCTAATCATATTGTCTGATGTAATCAAGTGGTCTTTTAATGATAGAAGATGCTCTCTTTCCTATACTGCTACTTTTCCGGCAATATGCGGGTGAGGATTGTAATTGACCAATTCAAAGTCTTCATACTTGAAATCGAATATGTTCTTTACATCCGGATTTATTTTCATTTGTGGAAGTGCCCGCGGCTCACGGCTCAGTTGGAGTTTCACTTGTTCCAAGTGGTTCAGATAGATATGTGCATCTCCCAGGGTATGTACAAAATCTCCGGCTTTCAATCCCGTAACTTGGGCTACCATTTGCAAGAGCAATGCATACGATGCGATATTGAAAGGTACTCCCAGAAAAATATCCGCGCTGCGTTGGTAAAGTTGCAGACTGAGTCGTCCGTTGGCTACATAAAACTGAAAGAATGCATGGCAAGGCGGCAGATTCATGTTGTCCAAATCGCCGACGTTCCAGGCACTCACTATGATACGGCGTGAATCGGGGTTGTGCTTGATTGTTTCCACCGCTTCACTGATTTGGTCGATGGTTCCGCCTTTGTAATCTGGCCACGAACGCCATTGGTAACCGTAGATATGCCCCAAATCTCCATTCTCATCGGCCCATTCATTCCAGATGCGTACCCCGTTCTCTTGCAGGTATTTTACGTTTGTATCGCCTTTCAGGAACCAGAGCAGTTCGTGGATAATGGATTTCAAATGAAGTTTCTTGGTAGTCAGACAAGGGAAGCCCTCGTCCATATTGAAACGCATCTGGTGTCCGAATACGCTGATTGTACCGGTTCCGGTGCGGTCGCTTTTTTCTATGCCTTCAGTCAGTACACGGTTGAGTAAGTCTAAATATTGTTTCATGGAGTTACTTATTAAAAGCCTTGCCAAAGGTAGACAAAGTTCTCGGTATATTGAAAATTTGCGCTATAAAAGATTTACAGGAAAGGAGTCAGCAGATTTCCTACCCAGCCGAGAAACTTTTTCCAGCCGGAGCGCTTTTTCCACATCTCGGGCGTGAGCAAGGTACTGTTCTTTTTGTCCCTCTCGAACATGCTGTTCAACTGGTTCGTTGTTGAAGGGTCGAAGATGAAAGCATTGGTCTCATAATCGTAGCGCAAGCTGCGGCTGTTGAGGTTTGCAGTGCCTACCGTACAGAAAGTGCTGTCTACCATCATTACTTTGGAATGGTGAAATCCGTCCTTGAACAAGTAAATTTTGGCTCCCCGTTTCATCAATTTATGTGCGATATAAAAAGAGGCTTCGGGCGTAAAGGGAATATCCGATACAGCCGGTATCATAATCTCCACTTCCGTACCTTTCTTTAACGCTTTCTTGATAGCCTTACGGATGGATTTCGTCGGAACGAAGTAGGGATTTACTATCTGGATATTTTTTTGAGCAGCTTCTATCGAAACGGCATAGGCATGGCTGATAGACCGGGGTGTTTCCCGCGGGGTGCGGTCTACTATTGCAATCTCCTCGGCTATACTGTCCGGAAATTGGGGCAGGTTGGGGAAGTATGCCGGACCGCCGATGTGTTGTCCGGTTTCCCTGTTCCACATAGTCAGGAAGATACCTTGCAGGTAACGTACGGCATCCCCTTCTATGTGCATGTGTATGTCGTGCCATTTACCGATTTTAGGCAAGCCGTTGATGTAATAGTCGGCAATATTCATCCCGCCCGTATAGCCGATTTTTCCGTCGATAACCACTATCTTCCGGTGGTCGCGGTGCATGGCATGGTTGATATAGGGAAAGGTGATGGGGTCGAACTTGACGAGTTCGATGCCGCGTGCCTTTATCGCCTGCAAATGATGTTTTTTCAACGGCTGGTTATTGGACCAGTTGCCGAACGCATCGAACATGGCACGTACCTCTACACCTTCTTTTACCTTTTCTGCCAGTAAATCGAAAAGGGCATTGGCGATGGAGTCGTTACGGAAATTGAAATATTCCAGATGAATGTGGTGCCGGGCATGGCGGATAGTTTCGAATAAATCAATAAACTTTTCACGACCGGTCATCAATAGTTCGACTTTATTGTTGTAAGTCAGCGGTATTTCCATATCTTGCATGTAGTTCATTACAAGAGAATCGCTGGTACTTTGCGCTCGGACGCTTCCAATAAAAAATGTAAATAATATGATGAATGAAATCTGTCTCAAAACTTTATAAGTTTATTTAGTTTTATGAGTTCGCAAATATACAATATATCATTGAGATATGTTCATTTGTTTATAAAAAAATCAACCCTTACCTTTTATTAACAAGGTAGGGGTTGATTGTATTGTTCTGTAAGGAAGTTTATTTATTCTATGAGGAAATTACCGTTTGCGATTTCCAAAGCGTTTAAGCCAATGAACATATTTTGCGATAGAGCAGGAAGAGTAATACTATGCCTGCAACCAATAAAGATTTGGGATCAAGTTCAGTGACTCCGCTTTGGGCAGCGGCGGTGAGTGTTTCACGAAGTGTACCCAATACCTGTTGCAATCCGTCGAAAACAAAGAACAGCACTAATGCCAGCGTGAAACAGAACGTAACCCATACTTGTGAAATCCGTCGGGTGCGGTCGGGCAAATGGCGCATCACACGGCGGGTGAAGCCATTGTCGGGTATTTCCTGCCGGTTTTCGGCAAAGAAATCAATCAGGAGTTTATCATTGTTTTCCGTCATAACCATTTTGTTTTAAGTAGGTAGCCATTTTTTCTTTGGCCCGCGACAGGTGGCTTTTTACTGTTCCTGTCGGGTAGCCGGTAATGTCTGCAATCTTTTCTATACTTTGGTCTTCCATATAAAAAAGAGTGATACAGGTCCGTTCCGTTTCTTTCAGCATATTCAGCGCACGGTAAATGTCCATGTGCCGCCCTATGTCGTTTTGCTGCGTACTGTATTGAGCGTCTACCCGGAGTGTTTCCAGACTGTCGGTCTCCTTACGGGTGCGAAGATAATCATAAAATACATTATAAGCAATACGGTAGAGCCAGGTGGAGAAACTGGACAGGTTTTTGAATGAGGCGAGATTGGTGTATGCTTTAATGAATGTATCTTGCGCCAGGTCATCGCTCAATTCGCTGTCGCCACAAGTCAGGTGCAGAAAAAAACGCCGTACGGACGACTGGTACTTTCCTACTAACCGGTCGAAGGCCCTGGTGTTGCGAAACACCACGACCTGTGCGACTAACGATATATCATTGAGCTGACTCATTTTTCTGCATTCTTTTCCGGAAAGACGGTTCTTGCATTATCGGATTTATCATTGCTTTTAGGGGCTCTGTCTTGCTGCGTATAATAGATGACGAGCTGTCCGAAGCCTGTGAACATGACAAGCAGGCCTATGCAGCCAAGTCCGAATTCTTCGGTAATGGCCCAGAGGAATATGAACAGCCCGATACCGACGAACACATTCTTGATTCCTTTACTGCGGATATCTGTCGAATCGGCTTCTTTAAACAGATTTTCAGGCAGCGGTTGTCCGCTGGCTAATGCTTGTTCCACCAGGCGGTATTTGGCCTTCCGGTTTTTGTAGCGGAAGAAAAAGATGATGAATACGATGATTAAAGGAAAGCCGAAAACGAACACAATGGCTGTAATCGCAATGACTGCGTCTCTCGTGGCATGTCCGATATTCCAGCCGAAATCGTAAGCACTGCTATGATGCTTGTAATCATCGTCACTTTCTGAGTTACTGTTTGAACTGTTTTCGTAAGTCATGATGCTAAGGGTGTCCGTAACGGCTTTTCCGTCAATCACGGTATCCTTCAATTCTATGACTCTTTGTTTGTTTCCCAGACTGTCATTCTCCGTAACGGTCCGGTTCTTTCCTTGTGCCAATGTGCAAAGCATTAAGGCGGTTGTCAGTGCGAAGATAATGCGTTTCATAATCATGCTGTTTTTTGTTTTTATAGGTTTCTTTGTGTGTTAGACGTACCCATTTGCTTGGGAAGTTGCAAAGAGACGACATTTTTTTTAGAAAAGCTATTATCGACCGCAAAATATTTATACTACCTTTGCGTATTTAAAAAGTAAAACCTATGGAACTACCCGTTTCTTTTGCAGACTATACCCGCACTCTTTTGGGAGATGAGGATTATAAGGAATTAGTGACTTCTCTGGAGTCGGAGCAATCCGTCAGCATCCGGTTGAATCCGCTGAAACCTTTTGCTTTCCGCTCCGGAGAACATGCCGTTCCCTGGTGCACTTCCGGTTTTTACCTGGAAGAACGCCCGACATTTACTTTTGATCCTTTGTTCCATGCGGGCTGTTATTATGTGCAGGAAGCTTCATCCATGTTTGTTGAGCAGGCTCTGAAGCAGTATATGGGTGAGGAACCGGTAGTGATGCTCGACCTTTGCGCCGCTCCGGGCGGTAAGTCGACGCATATCCGAAGCCTCCTTCCCGACAATAGTCTGCTAATAGCCAATGAGGTTATCCGCAACCGCTCTCAGATACTTGCCGAGAATCTGACCAAGTGGGGGCATCCCGATGTGGTGGTTACCAATAGCGACCCGTCGGACTTTACACCGCTGGAAGATTTCTTCGACGTGATATTGACGGACGTGCCCTGTTCCGGTGAGGGTATGTTCCGCAAAGACCCTGTTGCCATAAGCGAGTGGAGCCCGGAGAATGTGGAAATCTGTCGGCAGCGGCAGCGGAGGATTATTGCGGATATCTGGCCTTGTCTGAAACCGGGCGGCATACTGATATATAGCACTTGTACTTATAACACAAAGGAAAATGAAGAAAACATCCGTTGGATAAGGGATGAATTCGGTGCAGAGGTGCTTCCGCTCGATGTTGCGGAAGAGTGGAATATAACGGGTAACTTGTTGCAGGGAGAATCCTTTCCCGTTTATCGTTTCCTGCCTCATAAGACGCAGGGAGAGGGCTTCTTTCTGGCAGTTCTCCGGAAGTCGGGCATGAGCGTCCGAAACTCCGGGGATAAGCAACTCATTTCCCTGGCAATTGCTCCTGAAACTCCAGGGCTTAGAGCAGAAAAGTCCAGGGAAAAGGGACGTAAAGTCCAGGGAAAAGGGAAGCAAACTCCGGGACTTTCCAAGGAGCAGCTTGCGATATTGCAGAAGTGGATTTTTACTGCGGATAAGTATGAGTTTATCCAGAAAGGCGGCAATGTCAGCGCTTTCCCAAAATGTTATATTCCGGAACTGTCTGCATTGCAGTCGTCCTTACGTATTGTACAGGCTGGATTGGAGATTGCCGGACAGAAAGGCAAGGATTGGATTCCCTGTCATGCCTTGGCTGTGAGCGGGATATTGGTATCGGATGCTTTCCCTTGTGAAGAAATATCGTATGAACAGGCCATTGTCTATTTACGCAAAGAGGCTGTCACCCTTTCGGATGCAGCCCCTCGCGGAGTTGTTTTGCTGACATATAAGCATGTGCCTCTCGGCTTTGTCAAGAATATAGGTAACCGTGCCAATAATCTTTATCCGCAGGAGTGGCGTATCCGTAGCGGCTATTTGCCGGAGACGGTGGTGAAAGTGCATTCTTGACTTGATTCCACCTTCATCACAGTTCGTTCTTATATATCCGCGCCATTGCTTTCTGGTATTGGTTTTCCAGTTGCAGGAGATTTGTTTTGCTTTGGTAAACGACCGAAACTTCGACGAAATACTCTATCATACTGATTTGTCCGCCTACAAGAGCCTGTTTCAGTAAAGTCAGGTCCTGCTGTTCCTGAAAGGTCCGTTTGTATTCCTGCATGGAAGCGTCCAGGTTACGGGCTTCTTCGTAGAGCTGCCATAACTCGGAGCTTGCTTTTACTCTTGCATTATCTTTCTGGAAGTCGATGTTCATGGCTTGGGCTTTGGCTATCTTCACTTTTCCTTTATTTGAGAACAGCGGGAAAGAGAAGCCTACGACAACACCGTTCAGCGGATGTCCCGATTCGGTATTGCGACGATAGCCCAACTCCAGTTTCGGCAGCCACCCTTGCTTGCTTGCTGAAATGAACTTGCGGGCTGCGGCGCTTTCGCTGTCGAATGATTGCAGAGAGGGATCGGCGGCAAGCAGTTCGCTGCATACCCGATGGAAATCGGTTGGCAACGGAACCAGGGGATAGTCTGTCAGTCCGAGGGCTTTGGTGGTAGGTACAGCGGGGCCGTCGGGGAAGGGACGCCCGGGAGTAAGCGGCTGGTTGCCGTTCAGTACCAGCAGTTCCTTGATTTTATTGTTCAAGGCAGTACTGTTCATGCGCGATTCGGTACGTACGTTCAACAGTTCCAGATTGATTTTATTTGTTTCCAGGGCATTGGCATCTCCCGTAGCCAGCCGTTTGGCATACATGGCAGCCAGCTCCTCTGCATTCTTCAGCCGTGCATCGAGCAACTCCTGCTGGTGTTGCAGCATGATGATGTCCAGGCACACTTCTTTGGCTTGCAGCAATATCTGCTGGCGCATGGTTGCCGCCTGTGCATCCAGTGCTCCGGTTTTGAGACGGTTCATCTTTCCTCTTGTTATGTATAAGGTGGGAAAGTCGAAGCTTTGGGAAACCACCATTTCCCCTACGGTTTTGCCGCTGTTTTTAGAGTCCCAGAGATGGGCATATGAGAGGGTGGGATCCGGCAGGTTGTTTTCGGTCCTGCTCTCCAGCTTCTGTGATGAGATAAGTTGTGCATTGGCTTGCAACTCCTTGTTGTTGGCTTCTATCTGGCGAAGCACGGAGTCAATGCCGGTTTCCTGCGCCCTCATCCCCATGCAGGCGAGGATGGTGGCGGTGAATATAAATAGTTGCTTCATATCTTCTGTTATTAAATTATTTATTGATCGTTATAACGGGATGGCTGTCCGGAGCCATTACGGATGCATCTCTTCTTTCTTTCCGTGCATCATCAGGTAAACAATCGGAATGATGAAACCGTTCAGGAAAGTGGAAGTCAGCAATCCGCCCAGAATAACTTTTGCCATGGGACTTTGTATTTCATTGCCGGGCAGGTCGCCGCTGAGTGCCAACGGAATCAATGCAAGCGCACTGGACAGTGCCGTCATCAGGATAGGATTCAAACGGTCCAGCGAACCGCGTATCACGCTGTCGTACACACCGTATCCCTCTTCCTGCTGCAAGTGGTTGTAATGACTGATGAGCAGCATACCGTTTCGGGTGGCGATACCGAAGAGCGAGATAAAGCCGATGATAGCCGGAATACTGACTTCGCCCGTTGTGACGAGCAGGGCGAATACACCGCCAATCAGTGCCAAAGGCAGGTTGATAAGGATAATCGCACTTTCCTTTACGCTACGGAACTCATGGTACAGCAGCAGGAATATCACTACGATAGACATGAATGAAGTCAAAGCCAGCGTGCGGCTTGCAGCCTGTTCGCTTTCAAACTGGCCGCCGTATTCGATGTGATAGCCTTCCGGCAGTTTTACCGAGGCGTCCACACGCTCTTGTATGTCGTTTACCACGCTGCGCAGGTCGCGGTCGGCAACGTTGGCGGAGATTACGATTTTCCGTTTCACGTTCTCGCGGCTGATAGTGTTAGGTCCCATTGCCGAGCGTACTTCCGCTACATAGTTCAACGGTATCTTTTGTCCGTTGCCGGTATCGAGCATCAGGTTACGTATCTTTTCCATCTCATCCCGTAAATCATCCTTTACGCGTACGGTGAGGTCGAAACTTTTTCCTTTTTCATATACCTGGGATACGGTTTCGCCGGCAAGGCATACGTTGACAAACTCCGAAAACTCCGGTAAGGAGATGCCGTATTTGGCAAGCACTTCCCGTTTGGGAGCGATGATAAGCTGCGGACGTTCAATCTGTTGCTCCACGTTCAGGTCGGCAATGCCGGGAATGTCCTGAATGGTATTCTTTATCTCATTGCCCAAAGCGAACATGCGGTTCAAATCGTCGCCGAACAGCTTAATGGCTATATTGGCTTTCGTACCCGACAGCATGGCATCGATACGGTGGCTGATAGGCTGGCCGATTTCCACATTGGCGCCTACAATCGTACCCAGCTTTTCACGTACATCGGCCACCAGCTCGCTGCGCGAACGGTCTTTCAGCTCGAACGGAGCTTCGATTTCCGATACGTTCACGCCTAAGGCATGTTCATCCAGTTCGGCACGTCCCGTCTTGCGGGCTACGGTTTGTATTTCGGGGATGGAAAGCAGTAGTTCTTCGGCACGATGTCCCATCTTGTCGCTCTCTTCCAGTGAAATGCCCGGCAGGGATGATATGTTGATTGTGAACGAACCTTCGTTGAACGGCGGCAGGAACGAGCGTCCCAATGTGAAGAAGCAGGCAAGCGCCACTGCAAACAGACCGATGGTTCCGCCCAATACGCTCTTCTTATGACCCAGCACAAAAGCAAGCGCTGCACCGTACCACTCTTTCATCTTGCGTGCTACGGGCGAATCGCCGGTGGAATGCTTTTCGTCTTTTATCTTTTCTTTGCCCAGCAGGTAGGAGCACAATACAGGTGTCACCGTCAGTGCCACAACCGTAGAAGCTGCCAATGCCACGATGAAGGCAATGCCCAAAGGTACAAGCATACGGCCTTCCATGCCGCTCAGGAAAAACAGAGGAACGAAGCTTACCACGATGATGAGCGTGGAGTTCAGGATAGGCATACGCACTTCTTTGGAAGCGTTGAATACGACTTCCAGTATCGGCAGGCGTTCCGCTTCCGGTTTCATCCGGTTTTCCCGCAAGCGTTTGTACACGTTCTCCACATCGACAATGGCATCGTCCACCAGCGAACCGATGGCGATAGCCATACCGCCGAGGCTCATTGTGTTGATGGTGAATCCCATATAGTGCAACGCCAGCAGCGAAGCTATCAGCGATAAGGGGAGCGTCACCAGCGAGATTACGGTAGTCCGTACGTTGGCAAGGAACAGAAACAGTACGATAACAACGAATATACCGCCTTCAAACAGTGATTTCTGTACGTTGCCGATGGAACTTTCTATAAAGCGGCTTTGCCTGAAAATATTGGTGCTGACTTTTACATCGGGTGGCAGGTTCTTCTGTAAGTCCTTGAGAGATGTTTCCAGTTTGTCGGTCAGTTCAAGCGTGCTTGTGGCGGGTTGCTTGGTCACAGTCAGCAGTACGGCGGGCTTGCCGCGTTCGGAAGCCGTACCCAGCTTCGGCAGTTTGGCTCCGATACGTACATCGGCAATGTCTTCCAGCAAAATGGGGGAAGCGGAATACGGAGCATTGGAAGTTGCTGGCTGGACACTGCCGTCCTGCAATTTGACAACAGCCTTTGCCAGTTGCTCCACCCGGTCGGTGGAGATGACACCGCGCACGATGTATTCGTTTCCGTATTCATAAAGCACTCCGCCGTTGGCGTTCAGATTCATTTCACGCGTAACGTTCATCACTTCGGTAAGGGTTACGCCATAATGCCGCATCCGTTCCGGGTCGAGTTGAATCTGATACTCTTTGATGTCGCCGCCAAGTACGGCAACTTGCGCCACGCCGCCGGTAGAAAGAAGGCGCGGACGGATAGTCCAGTCGGCTATGGTGCGCAGGTCGAGCATGGAAGTCGAGTCGGCGGTAAGTCCTACAATCAGCATCTCGCCTAAGATAGACGATTGCGGGCCAAGCGTAGGCTTGCCTACATTGGAGGGAAGGGATTCGCTGACAACCGCCAGTTTCTCGCTTACAATCTGGCGTGCCAGGTAGACATCCGTTTCCCAGTCGAACTCAACCCATACAACGGAAAACCCGTTGGTGGAAGAAGAACGTACCCGGCGTACTCCCGTAGCACCGTTTACAGCCGTTTCAACAGGAAAAGTAACCAACTGTTCCACTTCCTCGGCTGCCATACCGTTGGCTTCGGTCATGATAACCACGGTTGGCGCATTCAGGTCGGGAAACACATCCACTTCCGTGTGCATTGCGGTATACGTACCGCCTATCAGCAGCAGTACCGATGCCACCAGCACCAGTATGCGGTTCTGAAGAGAGAAATGTATTATCTTGTTTAACATGACTGTACTGTTTAGTGTTCGTGGCTATGTGCCGGAATTGCATTGGTAGCGCCTGCAAGTTTCACCTGATAAGCGCCTTGAGTCACCACTTTGTTGCCTGCCTTGATTCCGGAAAGGATTTGTACCCGTTCGCCGTTATCGGCTCCAAGAGTGACCAGTTGTTTCTTGTATCCTTCCTCATCCACTTGCAGGTATACGAAGAAGCTGCCTTGTTCCTCGGTCAGAGCCGTATGAGGGAGTGAAATAACGTTCTCCATAGGCGAGGAGAGCAGGAATATCTCGACAAATGAGCCGGGAATGATATCTCCTTTGTTGTCGAATTCAAAAGTGACGGGCACATAATAACCGTTATCGTCCGATGCCTTTCCGTAAGAGAGCAGGCGGCCGTTCAGGCCTTTCAGTGTATATACCTTATTATTGTAGGGAGTACAGAAGTTGGCGGAACCGATGGTGCGGAGATACGGATAATATTTTTCCGAAACATCGGCGCGCAGGAACAGTCTGCGGTTTTGAGTGATGCTTACGAGCGGCTGTCCCACGGTTACATAATCGCCTTCCTTTACCAACAGGTTTTTCACGTATCCGCTGATGGGAGAGGTTACCGCCTGCCCTTGGGCCGAATGGTTCTTGGCAACGGCTTCATAGCTGATACGGGCATTCTCATACGTCTGTCGGGCTTGAGCAAAGTCTTTCTCCGAAACGATTTTATTGGGGAGAAGTTCTTTCATCCGTTCATACTCTTTTCGGGCTGTTTCGTAAGCGATGCGCGCTCTTTGTACGGGGTCGCCGTCCGCCATATTCTTGGACGAAAGTACCACGAGGGGAGTACCTTTGCCGACACTCATGCCCTCTATGACTTTTCCGTGAAAAGAAACGACACCTGCCACGGTAGCTACGGCAACGCTTTCGTCGCCTTGTGCGGCCATAACCTGCCCGCTGGTTTTAATCACCTGATTGAAAACGCCCGGTTCGACGGTGTTTACAGCTACTCCGGCAGCCTGCGCTTTGGCCGGGGGCAATATGATTTCGTCGCTATGTGCGGCAACGGCTTCCTCACCGTGGTGGTGTCCGTCGTCATGGTGGTGGCCGGGGCCTTCGTTTTTATGGTCGTGCCCTTCGTGGTCATGTCCCGCATGGGCGTGTTCTTCCGTTTCGTGATTGTGTCCTTCACCGGACTTGCTGTTGCAGGAGCCTAACAGGAATAATCCTATGACTCCCATGAATAGAATTTTCTTCATGATAATTGTTTTTGTCCTTACTTGTTTGGAAATGCAAAATTAGGGAATGGTCGGTGCAACCGGGTTGCATACATTCCTATGCCGGCAGGATAACCGTTTCCGGCAACTATCGGTCAAGCAAGGACGGAAGGGGGCGCACGAAGCCCTGTGGCACATGTGATGAATGTGCCGTGAAGAGATTCCAGGTAGACAAACTCTTGCCTGATGCCCGTTTCCTCGGGCAGAGTCAGGAGTTTGAGAAGCGGTTCGGTAAATAATGTGTTCACCCACACGAAACACGGATGTAGGTTACTGTTGTCCGAGTTGGGTGTCTGTTGGAAGAAATGGGTGGTCATACATCCGGTGTCGCAGCAGCAATGTTCGCTGCAAGGGCCCTGATGCTGGCAGCACCCGTCGGACGGCAGGTCGTTTTTCATGCAGATTATGCCGTCTTCGTGGTGATGATGGGGAATGACAGGTACTATCAGCATAATCATGCTGATGAAGAACAGAAAGTATGCAATGTACCTTTTCGTTTTCATCCCTCTCTCTTTGATTGGTCGCAAAGATAGAAGTTAATCACTTAACTGCCAAACCCAAGATGCTAAAAAGCCTTGAATAAATCATTTAATCCTTCGCTCATACTGGGATGCGTAAAGATGAAATCCCGCAGAATGCTGTAATGCAAATCATTCTTCATGGCAAGCGATACTAAATTAATGACTTCGGGCGCATCGATACAAAACAGGGTGCAGCCTATTATGCGTCCCGTATGTGCGTTGACAATGGCTTTCATCATACCGTCTATCTGCTGCAAGGTACGGGCACGCGGTATGGCGGCAGCCGGCAACCGGGACACTTGAAGCGAATAACCGCGTTTTACGGCTTCCTCTTCGGTCATGCCGATATGCGCCAACGGCGGATCTGTAAAAATGACATATGGAACCGGAATCCTGTCATCGGTTTTTCGCTTTTTATTGCCGAACAACCGGTTGGTGATAATGCGGAAATCATCCAGGGATAAATAGTCATACAAGGCTCCGCCTCTTACGTCTCCCATAGCCCATATATGCGGGGCGGTGGTCTGAAGATGTTCATTGACGATGAGAGCTCCCCGGGTGTCGGTCCGTATGCCGGCTGCGTGCAGGTTGAGGCCGTCGGTCATCGGTCTGCGTTCGGTGGCAAGCAGCAATGCGTCTCCTTCCCAAAAATAGGGGGTATTGTCGGAATTGTCCGTATAGGTCAATGTTATGCCATCGGCAGTGTCGTATACGGACAGGGCATAGGCGTTCAAACGTATCTCGATGCCTTTCCTTTTCAGAGATTCTAGCATGGATTCCGCAATGTCCCGGTCGGCTTTGGGCATAAAGCGGCTGCCCGTTTCCAATAACGTGACTTTGCTTCCAAACCCCGCATACATGGTGGCAAACTCCATTCCGATAGCGCCGGCGCCGAGAATGAGCAGGTGCCCGGGAAGTTTGCTCTGTTGGAGTAGCGTTTCGCTGGTGAATACATGCTTGCTTGCGTCGATTCCTTTCACGGCGGGCAGGATAGGGGTAGCTCCCGTATTGATAAAAACTTCCTTTCCTTTAAGGAGAATTTCCTTTTTATTGTGCGAGACGACCTTTACCGTATCGTCAGATACAAAAGATGCCGTACCGTCATACAACGTAATATTGGGGTGCTCCTTGATACGCTCGTGATTCTTGTCCCGCAAGAATGATACGAGCTTGTTTTTCCGCCTTATGGCGAGTGCATAATATTTGGCCTGATTGCCGTAGTCGTCCCGGTAGAGCCGTTCGGCCTGTTCCGATTCGTAAATCAGCGCTTTGGTGGGTATACACCCTACATTCACACATGTTCCCCCGTACATCTGCGGAGAACGTTCGATGATTGCCACTTTCCAGTTGCGGTTGGCGAGTTCGGCAGCCAGCAGTTTTCCGCCTTTGCCGAACCCTATGATGATAGCGTCATATTGTTTCATTTCATTCGTAATTAGGAATTTGTGGCAATGAAACAATAGGAACTGTTTGTTTGTTGCGGGAAGTAAGTTAATGAAAGTTTACCGTTCCAGTTCGCGAAGCGAATCCATTTTCTTCTTTTCGAGGAATTCATAGATGCCGCTCAGGTGCTCAGTCACCCGCTTGTTGCCGAACTCGTACACTTTGCTCACCAGTCCGTCCAGGAAGTCACGGTCGTGGCTCACAAGTATCAGTGTACCGTCGAAGTCCATGAGTGCCTGTTTCAGAATATCTTTGGTCTTCATGTCCAGGTGGTTGGTAGGCTCGTCCAGAATTAGCAGGTTTACGGGTTCCAGCAGCAGCTTAATCATGGCAAGGCGTGTGCGCTCGCCACCGGACAGCACTTTCACTTTCTTCATGGACTCTTCCGGTCCGCCGAACATGAAAGCTCCCAGCAGGTCGCGAATCTTGTTGCGGATTTCTCCTTTGGCTACGTCGTCGATGGTTTGGAATACGGTCAGGTTCTCATCCAGCAAGGATGCCTGGTTTTGGGCGAAATAGCCTATTTGTACATTGTGTCCAATGGTAAGCGTTCCTTCGTGTTCTATTTCTCCCATAATACATTTTACCAATGTGGACTTACCTTCGCCGTTCTTGCCTACGAAAGCCACTTTGTCGCCTCTCTCTATAGTGAGGTTGGCATTCTTGAACACGACATGGTCGCCGTATGTCTTTCCTACGTTCTCCATAATCACCGGATAATTGCCGGAGCGCGGCGAGGGCGGGAATTTCAGCCGCAATGCCGAAGTATCTTCTTCGTCCACTTCCAGAAGCACCAGCTTTTCCAGCATCTTGACGCGGCTCTGCACTTGCAGGGTTTTGGAATAGGTTCCCTTGAAGCGCTCGATGAATTCTTTGGTTTCGGCGATGAACTTCTGTTGGTCGTCGTATGCCTTTTGTTGCTGTTCGCGCCGCTCTTTGCGGAGCTCCAGGTATTTGGAGTAGTTTACTTTATAGTCGTAGATTCGTCCCATGGTCACTTCAATGGTACGGGTCGTGATGTTGTCTACAAATTTGCGGTCGTGGCTGATGACGATGACGGCTTTCCCGTTGTTGATAAGAAACTCTTCCAGCCATTGGATGGACTCGATGTCGAGGTGGTTGGTAGGCTCGTCCAGCAGCAGTACGTCAGGTTTTTGCAGCAGCAGTTTGGCAAGCTCGATGCGCATGCGCCAGCCACCGCTGAAATCGCTTGTCTGGCGGTTGAAGTCCTCTCTGGTGAATCCGAGGCCGAGCAATGCCTTTTCAACGTCCTCTTCGTAATTGGTGGCGTCGATGGCATAAAACTTCTCGCTTAGGGCAGACACCTGTTCGATAAGCTCCATGTAACTGTCGCTTTCGTAGTCGGTACGGGTCTCCAGTTCCTTGTTCATGCGGTCTATCTCGGCTTCCATCTCGTGCAGGTGGGCAAAGGCCTGTGCCGTTTCCTGAAAGACGGTACGTCCGTCTTCCGTCATCAGATGCTGGGGCAGATAGGCGATGACACAATCTTTCGGTGCGGAGATTTTGCCGCGGGTGGGCTGCCGCACTCCGGCGAGTATTTTAAGTAATGTACTTTTTCCGGCTCCGTTCTTTCCCATGAGGGCGATACGGTCTTTTTCGTTGATTACGAAGGATATGTCACTGAATAAGGTTGTGCCGCCGAATTCTACGGCGAGTCCGTCAATAGAAATCATTATGTCGTTTTTAAAAATAAGGTGCAAAGATAATGCAAATATATTATTTTTTATACCTTTGTCTCGGACAAACAATAATACAGGTTATGGAAATCGATAATCAATCGGTAGATTACCGTCCGCTCATCCTTGTTGCGGAAGACGATGATAGTAACTTTAAGTTGATAAAGGCTATTATAGGGAGAAAGTGTGAGATAATGTGGGCGAAGAACGGTGAGGAGATTGTCTCTTTGTTTCGTGAATACCGTGACAGGGCGGATGCAATACTGATGGATATTAAGATGCCTGTAATGAATGGTTTGGAAGCTACACAAATTATACGCCGGGAAGGCGGAACATTGCCTGTTATCATGCAAACGGCCTATGCTTTCTCTACCGACCGTGAAAATGCCATAAAGAGCGGTGCTTCGGAAGTATTGGTAAAGCCCATTACATTGAGCACCTTGCGCAACTGCTTGAGCAGTTACCTTCCCCGACTGGAATGGTAGGCTTTCCGCAATGAAAAGATAACTGTATCTTAGGGCTTGTTTATATTTTGATTAAAGAGTTATATAGCTTGCTATACTCCTCATAAAGACAGAAAAACATCCTCACAAAGAATTCTCTAAAGAATGCTGAACAAAAATTAAGCAGGTTCTGAACAAAATTTCTATTCTTTTGTTAATGAAGTCTAACCAAAATTTAACGGAATGAATAGTAAACTGCGCTTTTTGTTAATATCACTGTTTATATTCTTCGTGGCAGCATTACAGGCTTCAGCAGACGGTGATATCCGTGTATCGGGCATTGTGATGTCGGAAGGAGAACCTTTGCCGGGAGCATCGGTATTGGTGAAAGGTACTCACAACGGAACGGTAACTGACGTTGACGGGAAATATACCCTTACCGTACCGGCGGACGGTACGCTGGTCTTTAGCTTTATCGGACTGAAAACTACAGAACAGAAAGTCAATGGACGCACAGTTGTCAATGCGGAATTGCTTCCGGACAGCGAACAACTGGATGAGGTAATGGTGGTGGCTTATGCCACTGCCAAGAAGTATAGTTTTACGGGAGCGGCTTCCACGGTAAAGGGGAGCGAGATTGCCAAGATGCAGGTGTCCAATGTGTCGCGTGCGCTCGAAGGTACGGTTTCCGGACTTCAGGCAAGTGCACCCAGCGGCCAGCCGGGTACGGATGCTGAAATACGTATTCGCGGTATCGGCTCTATCAATGCGTCGAGCGCCCCGCTTTATGTGGTGGACGGCGTCCCTTTCGACGGTAGTATCAACTCCATTAATCCGGAAGATATAGCTTCGCTGACGGTACTGAAAGATGCCGCTTCGGCTGCTCTCTACGGTTCGCGGGGAGCCAACGGTGTCATTATCATAACTACCAATCAGGGACATACCGACTCGAAAACCACGGTCAGCATCAATGCCAGCTTCGGGGGGTCCAACCGGGCTATCCGCGATTACGACCGTGTTGGAACCAATCAGTACTTCGAACTCTATTGGGAAGCTTTGCGCAACCAATATGCTCTGAATTCGGATAAATATACTCCGCAGACCGCAGCTGCCCAAGCCTCGAAAGACCTGGTAGGCAAGCTGATGGGCGGCGGCCCTAATCCTTACGGACCCAACTATCCGCAACCTGTAGGTACGGACGGCAAACTGCTTGCCGGCGCTACTCCGCTTTGGAATGTGGACTGGCAGAAGGAAATGGAACAACAGGCATTGCGTACGGAAGTCGGATTGAATGTTTCCGGTGGCGGAAAGACCAACCAGTACTATTTCTCGGCCGGCTATCTGAACGACAAGGGTATTGCCCTTGAGTCCGGCTACCAACGCTTCAACTTGCGTTCCAACATTTCGAGCGAGATAACCCGTTGGTTGCGCGGCGGTGTGAATATGAGCTATGCCCACTCCATACAGAACTATCCGGTTTCGTCCGATGCCAAGACGAGCAATGTCATTAACGCCGGACGTCTAATGCCCGATTTTTATCCTGTGTATGAGATGAACGCCGACGGTACATACAAACTCGACTCGGAAGGAAAGCGGATTTACGACTTCGGTTCCTACCGGCCGTCGGGCGCTACAGCCAACTGGAACCTGCCTGCAACCTTACCCAATGATAAATCCGAGCGTATGCGGGACGAGTTCTCCGGACGTACTTTCCTTGAGATCACTTTCCTTGAAGGATTGAAATTCAAGACCAGCTTCAACTTCGACCTGATAGACTACAATACGCTGGATTATACCAATCCCAAAATTGGCCCTGCCGTCAATACGGGCGGTGGAGCAAGCCGCGAATATACCCGTACCTTCTCATGGACATGGAATAACATCGTGACCTACGATAAGACTTTCGGCGAGCACCACTTCAATATCCTTGCCGGACAAGAGGCTTACTCTTACCGTTACGATGTGTTGCAGGCGGCACGAAGCAATATGGCTGTGCCCGATATGCCGGAACTGGCTGTCGGTTCGCTTGTAACCGCAGGCACGGGCTATCGCATCGATTATTCACTGTTAGGCTATCTTATCAATACCCAATATGACTACCGGAGCAAGTATTTCTTCTCCGCTTCCTACCGCCGCGACGGTTCCTCGCGTTTCGCACCGGGTACACGCTGGGGCAATTTCTGGTCGTTGGGAGCTTCGTGGCGCATAGACCGCGAAGCGTTCATGCAGAATACCGCCGACTGGCTTTCCGTCCTGACCTTAAAGGCCAGTTATGGCGCGCAGGGCAATGACAACTTAGGTACGTATTATGCCAGCAGCGGACTGTATTCCATTGTTTCACAGGCAGGTGAGAATGCTTTGGTGTCCGACCGTCTTGCAACGCCCGATTTGAAATGGGAGACTAACCTCAACCTCAATGTAGGTATCGACTTTTCATTGTTCGATAACCGTTTCTCCGGTTCGTTCGATTTCTTCCAGCGCCGTTCCAAAGACTTGCTGTATTCCCGTCCGTTGGCAACTTCCCTGGGGTATACTTCTATGGACGAGAATATAGGTGCTTTAAAGAATACGGGCTTTGAGATAGACCTCAAGGGAACGCTTATACACACCCGTGACTTTATGTGGCGTATGGGTGTCAACCTTACGCACTACAAGAACGTGGTGACCGACCTTCCGCTGAAAGACATGCCCGTTACCGGAGTTACCCGCCTGAAGGAAGGGCGTTCGGTCTATGACTTCTATCTGCGCGAATGGGCAGGGGTAGACCCGGACAACGGCGACCCGCTGTGGTATAAGAACGTGAAGGATGAGCAGGGCAATATCACCGGACGCACCACCACCAATGACTATGCTCAGGCTGATTATTACTATGTGGACAAATCCTCGCTCCCTAAGGTGTATGGCGGGTTCAACACCGCTTTCTCATACAAGGGTTTTGAGTTATCCGCCATCTTTGCCTACAGCATAGGCGGTTATATCGTAGACCGTGACGTTACGATGCTGTGGAGCAACGGAAGCAATCCGGGACGTGCCTGGTCTACCGAGATACTGAAACGCTGGACGCCGGAAAACCGCTACACGGACGTGCCGGCCTTGAAAACAGTGTCCAATAACTGGAACTCCAACTCCACCCGCAATCTGTTCAACAATTCGTATCTGCGGATGAAGAACATCACGCTGTCCTACAACTTCCCGCAGCCGTTGATAAAGAAAATCAGCCTGAACAGCCTGCAACTTTTTGTACAGGCGGACAACCTGCTGACTTTCTCCAAGAATCAGGGACTGGACCCGGAGCAGGGCATCACAGGACTGACCTATTACCGTTATCCTGCCATGCGTTCCATTTCGGGCGGGCTTAATGTTTCATTCTAAATCACTGTTAACAATGAATACTTTCCTTAAAAATACAGCAATCCTCGCAGTGGGATTATTATCCGTCTTGTCCTCGTGCAGCGGAGACTTTCTCGACAACAAACCTACGGACGCCGTAGATTCGGGGATCGTCCCCGTACCTTCCAATGCCGGACGTATCTTCAACGGTGCATGGTATAACTTGTTTGAGTACAGCAGTACGTATGCCAATATCGGCTATCGTGCCCTGATGTTGCAGGACGACATGATGGCGGACGATGTGGTGTCGCGTCCAATGTATGGTTTCAACTCATCCTACCAGTTTAACGATGTGGGGATGCCGGCCAACAACCGCACCGCATTTGCCTGGTATCTGATGTACAAGACTATCGACAATTGCAATACCGCCATTTCCATTACCGCGACCGGTGATGATAATACGGCCGATTTCCGCCATTCCCAGGGGCAAGCCTACGCTTTGCGGGCTTTCTGTTACCTGCATCTGGCTCAGCACTACCAGTTTACTTACCTGAAAGACCCTTCCGCACCGGCTGTTCCTCTTTATACGGAACCTACCGCCTCTACGACAGAGCCCAAAGGGAAGGCTACCCTGGAAGAGATATATACGCAGATATTCAAAGACCTGAATAAGGCTAAGGAGCTTCTTGAAGGGTATGTCCGTCCGGACGACAAATCCAAGTTTAAGCCGGATGTAAGTGTTGTCAACGGATTGCTGGCACGTGCCTGTTTGCTTACCGGACAATGGAATGAAGCCGCCGGGGCTGCACTTGAGGCGGCTGAAGGATATACTTTGATGACGGATGCCAAAACGTATATGGGCTTTAACGACATATCCAATACCGAGTGGATGTGGGGGCATCCCCAATCTGTGAGTCAGTCCGACGCCAGTTATAATTTCTATTATATTGATGTGGTGACTCCCGATGCGTATAACAGTTTTATGGCCGACCCGCATTTTAAGGACATTTTCGAAATGGGGGATATCCGTCTGGAGCTATTCCAGTGGATGCGCGAAGGCTATTTGGGTTATCGCAAGTTCCGCATCCGTGCCGACCAGACCGGTGATATCGTCGTGATGCGTTCCGCCGAGATGTATCTGATAGCTGCGGAAGCACTGGCTCGTGAAGGACGGTTGGAGGAAGCCGTGAAGCCGTTGAACACATTGCGTAATGCCCGCGGACTTGCCGATTATGACCTGGCAGGCAAGACGCAGGAACGGCTTGTCGATGATATTCTGCTGGAACGTCGCCGCGAATTGTGGGGTGAGGGATTCGGCATTACCGATATTCTCCGTACGCAACGTTCGGTAGAACGCATGCCGTTGACGAAAGAGGAAGCGGAGCAAACGTACGATTGCTGGCAGCAGGGAGATACTTATAGGGAATATAACCCCGAAGGTCATTGGTTTACTTCCTTTCCCGACGGAACGAAGTTTGTGCCGAACAGTGTGTATTATCTGTATGCCATTCCGGAAAAGGAGACGAATGCGAATCCTAATCTATAGGAGAGGGGTGTTGGGTAGTGATTGATGTTTTTTTAGGCACGGATTACGCGGATTACACGGATTTATTTTATTCTTTTCCGTGTAATCCGCGTAATCCGTGCCTAAAAATAGTACTCTGAATAGTGCGTAACCGGCATATCTTCAGATTTGTTACTCCGTCTTCTTACTTTCTCTTTCCTGCATTTTGCGTTTTACGAACTCAATCTTCAGGTTGGCCTCTTCCATATTCTTCTTGATTTCCGTGATGGAAGACAGCAGTTGCGCCAGTTCATAGACAGCTGCCACCGCCTTGCGGTCGTTCGGTGTCATGACAGTGGCATAGGAACGTTCGCCAAGATAGTGTACGCGGATATTCTTGTCTTTGTTCAGATTGAGGAAAGCGATTACATTACCGTCTTCGCCCAGCTTATAGTCCGCTTTCTCTATCTTCTCGCCCAAATCGGTCGTTTCATAGCTGTCCTTGGAAGCCGGGGTTTCGGCAAAACTGCCGTCGGGTGCGGTGACTTTCACTGCGAGGTGATGGATGTTATGCGGGCCGCAATAGATGGAAGTCATGCTCATCACTCCGATTTCATCTACCTGAAAGCGCAGGTAAGAGCGGTGCAGGTTCTTTTCTATTACTTGTGAGGGATGCAGGTAATTGCCGATTTTTTGATATTCGGCATCTTTCTCGAAAGTATAATTCTTCTTGATGGCATCCACCTCTTTTTGTTTTTCCTGGAGCATACTGTCGAGGTAGACCAGCGTTTTCTCCTGTTCTTTCAGTTCCACCTGCTGCATCAGTCCGATACCCTCGCGGCGTGTTTCAAAGGCCTTGGGATAGAGTATCTTGATGCTGTCAATCTGAATCTTCGCTTCGCTGTAATCTCCGCGTTCAAACGCTTCGCGGGCTGCCTGGAGTTTCTCTCCTGCTTTTTTCTCTACATTGCTGCAAGAGAAGAGCGTGCAGCAGAGGCACGCAAGGAATGCTGCTTTCTTCATAATTTTCATTCTTGATGTTAGTGGGGGCAAAAATAAAAAATAATATCCGTATCTTTGCACCCTCAAAATGATTTATTGACAAATGATTGAATTGACGACAGAAGAACTGAAGCAGCGTTTCAGTGACAGCATATTTAAGCGGATTTCCGAAACAGCGGATGAATTGGGACTGGAGTGCTACGTAGTCGGCGGCTACGTGCGCGACATATTCCTGCAGCGTCCTTCCAAAGACATCGATGTGGTAGTAGTGGGCAGCGGCATTGCAATGGCCGAGGCGCTTGCCAGGCGTTTGGGGCGCGGCGCGCATCTTTCTGTTTTCAAGAATTTCGGGACGGCGCAGTTGAAATATCACGGCACAGAAGTGGAGTTTGTGGGTGCACGTAAAGAGTCCTACACGCACGATTCGCGCAAACCGATTGTTGAGGACGGCTCGCTGGAAGACGACCAGAACCGCCGGGATTTTACTATCAATGCCTTGGCGGTCTGCCTGAACAGTCAGCGTTACGGCGAACTGGTAGACCCCTTCGGCGGCATGGCGGACATGAAGGAGAAGACCATCCGCACGCCGCTCGACCCGGACATAACCTTCAGCGACGACCCTCTGCGCATGATGCGTTGTATCCGCTTTGCCACCCAACTGAATTTCTATATCGACGATGATACGTTCGAGTCCTTATGCCGCAACAAAGAGCGCATCTCCATCATATCCAAAGAGCGCATTGCAGACGAGCTGAACAAGATTCTGCTCTCTCCCGTTCCGTCCAAAGGATTTATAGACTTGGACCGTTCGGGCCTGTTGCAGCTCATCTTCCCGGAACTGGTTGCCTTGCAAGGCGTTGAAACCCGTAATGGCAGAGCGCATAAGGACAACTTCTACCATACGCTCGAAGTGCTCGATAATATCAGCAAAAAGACCGATAACCTCTGGCTGCGCTGGGCAGCCCTTCTGCACGATATAGCCAAACCAGCGACCAAACGCTGGGAACCTCGTGCCGGATGGACATTCCACAACCATAACTTCATCGGCGAGAAGATGATACCCGATATCTTCCGGAGAATGAAGCTTCCCATGAATGAGAAGATGAAATACGTGCAGAAGCTGGTAGGGCTACACATGCGTCCCATAGTGATAGCGGATGATGTGGTGACCGACTCGGCCGTACGTCGCCTGCTGTTTGAGGCTGGTGATGATATAGACGACCTCATGACCTTGTGCGAGGCCGATATCACTTCCAAGAACATGGAGCGCAAGCAGCGCTTTCTGAACAACTTCCAACTGGTGCGTCAGAAACTGAAGGACTTGGAAGAGCGCGACCGTATCCGTAACTTCCAGCCTCCTGTCAGCGGTGAGGAGATTATGAAAACATTCAATCTCCCCCCCTGCCAGCAAGTGGGTGCATTGAAGAGTGCTATCAAGGATGCCATATTGGACGGCGTCATTCCCAATGAGTATGAAGCAGCCCGTGCGTTTATGCTGCAACGGGCGGAGAAAATGGGGCTGAAATAGGCTCCGGCACTCTATGGAAGAAAACAGGGAGTGTGTCAAAATTCAATTTTGAGGAGATAAACTTTTAACTTGAAATTTGCACATTCTGAAAGAATCAGAAAAGGGTCGTATCATAACTCTCAAAGTGGAGTTTGATACGGCCCTTTTAAAGGTTATAATTACAATCTGTAACTTTTCAGAGGCTCATTTTAGTTTTGACAACCTCTTAGCAAAATGTATATCGCTTGACTTTCGGTTGATAAAGGAATGTCCTTACTCTTCCGCCTGGAATTTTCGGCTCACCTTCATCAGGTTGATGGAGTAGGTCACAATATTCTGTGCTTCCTGTATCATCGTCAGATACACCATGCTTACCTTAATGCTGCCGGACTGGCTTTGAATGCGCTGTAACTCTTCGCGTTTCAGGTGGGCGAGCTGGCCGTTCAGGTCGTTGGCTTTGTGTATATCTTCCTCGAAGTTATTGTAGTTGTTGTTCTCCAGCTTGTGGCGGCACACCTGCAGCAGGTAAACGATGTCTTCCGTTACATCGGCAAACTCGCCTTTCTGGATGGTGTCGAGCGGTTTGAAGTTATTGTCGATATGCTCCAGACACGGTTCGCAAAGACGTCCCACACTATATACTAGTTCGCTGGCAAAGTCATTGCCCTGGTAGTAGTAAAGTCCTTTTTCGAGCACCGTATTGTTGTCCAGGCGGCACATGGCAAGCGTACCGGTACGTTTCATCTGTTTAATCAGTTGTTTCTCGAACTTCACGGAACCCATTGCCCGGCGCAGTCCGCGCAGGTTTTCGTGAAGGAAAGCGGTAACGGTGCGTTCGAAGTTATCTTCCGTAAATTCCAGTATTTTGCCCAATTCCTCACGGGTGTGCTTGCGCAGCAATTCCAGAATCTCCATGTTGTCCGTGCTCTGCATCAGTTGCTTGATGGTAGCGTTTCCTTTTTCCTTCTCTTTGCGCTTCTTGTATATTACCTGGCTGCGTATCAGCATGAATACTGCCAGACCGATAAGGGCGATGATAGCAATTGTACCGCCGAAATAAATTACGAAGGTAACGAAGAAGCAGATGGTAAATGCCGCTCCGGCAGTGATGAACCAGCCGCCGATAACGCTCAGTACGCCGGTGATACGGAACACGGCGGAGTCGCGTCCCCAGGCGCGGTCGGCAAGGGAGGTACCCATAGCCACCATGAAAGTAACGTAAGTGGTGGAGAGCGGGAGTTTCAGTGAAGTACCCAGGGCAATGAGCAGGCCGGCAAGTACCAGATTGATGGAGGCACGTACCAAGTCGAACGCCGCACCGTCGGCAATGATGGCTTCGTCCTTTTGGAAACGGGTCTCAATCCAGCGTTTGCCGCTTTCGGGCATCACTTTGGAAAGTCCGTTGGCTATCGTCATACTGAAACGTACCAGTGTACGTGCTATGGGAGTGCTGCCGAAGCTCTCTTCACCTTCGTCCTGGCGGGAGAGGTCGACGGAAGTCTTGATTACATTGTGTGCTTTCTTGGATGTGCACAGCGCATATACCATGATGGCGCCCGCACCGATAAGGAAGTACCACGGTGTTTTGGCAGGGCCGAGCAGTGAGGTCATCAGGAAGCCGTCGGGACCTGCAGCAGTGCCGTTGGTCGTATAGTCGATGAAAGAGGAGTAACCGGCAAGGGGCACACCTATGAAGTTCACCAAGTCGTTGCCGGCAAAGGCGAGGGCGAGGGCGAAAGTACCCAGAAGCACCACTATCTTGAATACGTTTACCTTGCACCAGTGCAGCACCTGCATCAATATGGTGAAGAACACGAAGAAGCAACCGATGAGCATAGCAGTGTTCTCCTGTATCCAGTGCTTGTTTTCGGGAGTCATGAAAGAACTGTCCTTCAAACCTTTTATCAGCATGAAGTAGATGATGGAAGTAGCTGCGATACCGCCGAAGATACCGATGCTGTACTTCATCTTTTTGGTGTAGTTGAAAGTGAAGACGATACGTGCCAGCCATTGCACCAGCATACCGAAGAAGAAGGCGATGGCTACGGATACGAATATCGCCATGATAACGGACAATGCCTTGTCTGTGTTGATAAGATCGCCCAACCCGAGCGTATCGCTGCCGTACACTTTGATGAGGGCGAGGGCAAAGGTTCCGCCCAGCAGCTCAAAGACCATGGATACGGTGGTGGACGTCGGCATTCCCATGGTGTTGAATACATCCAGCAGTACCACGTCTGTCAGCATCACTGCCAACAGGATGCACATGATTTCCGCAAAATAAAAATGCTCCGGCTGGTAGATACCGTGACGGGCGATGTCCATCATGCCGTTGGAGAGGGCAGCGCCGATGAATACACCGATACCTGCTATAAACAGTATCGTCTTGAAAGATGCTGCTTTGGCTCCGACAGCAGATTGTAGAAAGTTAACCGCATCATTACTGACACCCACGATGAGGTCGAAGACCGCGAGGACGAACAGGAAGATGACAATGCATAAGTAGATAGTTTCCATAACATGTATTTTATTTCCGGTTGCAAAGGAACGTGTTTCGTGTTGCAGGGAAATGTCATATATGTTACAGAAATGTTACAAACTTCTCTCTCAACTTTCCACTTTCAGTTCTCCGCTTTTCAGGTATTCGTAGAAAGTATATTGCGCCCGTACTTTCTCCTTTTGCGGACGGGCTGATTTCCAGCGGTTACGCAGGTGGTCGTCCACAAAGCAGGCTTTGCGCTTGTCCGAGAGCTGGATGGAAAGCATGTCCGACAGTTCCCGTTTCAAATCCGGGTCCAGAATTGGGGTTACAGCCTCTATGCGGCGATACAGGTTGCGGCGCATCCAGTCCGGCGAACCGAGGAAAAGTTTCGGCTTCCCGCCGTTGCCGAAGTACCACACGCGGGCATGTTCCAGAAATGTATCCACAATACGTGTTACACGGATGTTACGGCTGTACTTCCGTCCGGGAATGAGGCAGCAGATACCCCGTACAATAAGGTCTATCCTGACTCCGGTCTGCGAGGCTTCGTACAGGCGGTCTATCATGGCGGGGTCTTGCAGGGCGTTCATTTTGAGTATAATCCTTCCTTGTTTTCCGCTTTTCGCCAGTTCTATTTCATGGTCGATGAGGCGGTTCAGTTCGGGAATCAGGTTGAAGCGTGCCACCAGCAGGCGGTGGAACACGGGATTTTCCTTGCCCTGAAAAGTGCGGAACAGGTTGTGCAGGTCGTTTACGAGTATGGGGTTGCAGGTGAACAGACCGGAGTCGGCATAGAGCGTGGCGGTCTTTTCGTTGAAGTTTCCGGTGCTGATGTAGGCATAGCTGGGCAGTTTGTGGCCTTGTCTGTCGCGGCGCAGCACAAGGGCTACTTTGGCATGTACCTTCAGTCCGGGCAGGCTGAACAGGATATTGATACCGGCGGCTTTCATCATCTCGGCGGTGGCAAGGTTGTTCTCCTCGTCGAAACGGGCTTTCAGCTCTACGAAAACGGTTACTTTCTTACCGTTCTGCGCGGCGGCTATCAGGGTGTTGATAACTGCGGAGTTTTCCGCAACGCGGTATTGGGTTACCATGATTTCGCGCACGGTGGGTTCGTGTACGGCTTCGTACAGGAAATGGATGAAGTGCTCGAAAGAGTGGTACGGGTAGTGCAACAGCAGGTCTTTTTTCTCCACATACCGGAAGATGGACTCCCGCTCGTCCAGGCAGGTCAGCTTCATGGGCTGAGGCTTGCGGATGGGGCGCACGGCATTGTTCGGATTGGGCAGATGCCGCAGGTCTTCCATATTGAGGTGTTTGTCGCCCGGAACCAGTTCCTGGCGGTTGATGCGGAAGGCATCTACAAGGAAGTCCAGAAAATCGTCGGGCATGGCGCGGTCGTACACAAAACGGCAGACGGCTCCTATCTTGCGTTTTTTCACTTTGCTTTTCACCTGCTCTATAATTTCGGATGTGTTGGCGGACTCGTCTATCAGTATGTCCGCATCCCGCGAAATCTTAATGCAGTAGCTGCTGTCCACATCGTAGCCGGGGAATATCGTGTCGATATTGGCTTTGATGATGTCCTCGATGAACATCAGGTAGTAGTTCTTCCCGTGCTTGGGCAGTTCGATGAAGCGGGGCACTTTGCTGTAGGGCAGCTTCATCACGAAGTATTGGGGAGTTCTTCCTTTGTTTGCTTGTCCCTCTGTGCCCTTGTCTCCTTTCGGATACAGTCGTATGGCAAGGTACAGGCGGTTGTCGCGCAGGAACGATATTACCTTGTCCTTGCTGACGGGTACGGGAGAGAGATACGGAAAGATTTCTTCCCGGAAGAAGCTCCGCAGGAATTCTTTATGGAAAGGCTCTACGTTGCGGCTCTGGTAGAAGATGATGTGCTGTTGCCGCAGGGCGGGCAGTATTTTCTGTTCGTAGATGCGGATACGCTCTTCCAGTTGGCGGTTCACCTCTTCGTTGATTTCGGACACCAGTTGCATGGCGGACTGCACACTCTCTTCATCGCTGTGTGCGGCGCCGGTGGCAATGGCCTTATGGTCGGCTACACGTATTTTGTAGAACTCTTCCAGGTTGGACGAGTATATGGATATAAAATTGATGCGCTCGTACAGCGGCAGTGTATCGTCTTCCGCTTCCACCAATACCCGGTAGTTGAATGACAGCCAACTGATGTCGCGCTTGAAATATCTGCTCTCCATAAATAAGATTAGGTTTATTTTCCAAATATAGCTACCTTTGCACATATAAACAAATGAAAAATGACAAAAGTTGGTTTACTGTCGGATACGCACGGGTATTGGGATGAGAAGTATTTGCAGTACTTCGAGCCGTGCGATGAAATATGGCATGCAGGTGACATCGGTACGTTGGAAGTGGCACAGAAGCTGGCGGCTTTCCGTCCGTTCCGTGCGGTGTACGGCAACATAGACGGGCAGGATCTGCGCCGGCTCTATCCGCAGGTGCTCCGCTTTACGGTAGACGGCGCCGAGGTGCTGATGAAACATATCGGCGGCTATCCCGGCAAATACGATCCGTCCATACAAGGAAGCATCCTGGTGCATCCGCCCAAGCTGTTCATCAGCGGTCATTCGCATATATTGAAGGTGAAGTTCGACAAGACACTGGGCATGCTTCATATAAACCCCGGCGCAGCGGGCATTTACGGCTTTCATAAAGTGCGTACCATGGTGCGTTTCGTTGTGGATAACGGTGTGTTCAAAGACCTTGAAGTCATAGAGCTTGCAGGCTGATTTTGACTTTATTATTTTGTCATGTCAGAACTTTTTCAGAACTTTGTGCCCTGAATAGCAACGAGAGCCGTGGGGCATTGTCCTCCTTCTTATTTTATTCTACATTTGAAGTCAATCCAATAAAGAACTGAAATATGAAAGGAATTATTCTTGCAGGTGGCAGCGCCACTCGTCTCTATCCATTGTCAAAGGCTATCTCCAAGCAGATTATGCCGGTCTACGACAAACCCATGATTTACTACCCCCTTTCCACATTGATGCTGGCGGGAATACGTGAAGTGCTGATTATCTCCACTCCGCGCGACTTACCCATGTTTCGCGATTTGTTAGGAACAGGCGAGGAGCTTGGTATGTCTTTTTCTTATAAGATACAGGAAAAGCCCAACGGACTGGCACAGGCTTTCGTGCTTGGAGCGGAATTTCTGAACGGTGAGCCGGGATGCCTTATCTTGGGCGATAATATGTTCTATGGTCAGGGCTTTTCCGCCATGTTGAAGCGTGCCGCTTCTATCGAGAAGGGTGCATGTATCTTCGGTTATTATGTAAAAGACCCGCGTGCATACGGCGTGGTAGAGTTCGATGCCGACGGCAAAGCCATTTCTCTGGAAGAGAAACCGGCACAGCCCAAGAGCAATTATGCGGTTCCCGGTTTGTACTTCTACGATTCTACTGTAACGGAAAAGGCCGCCGCCTTGAAGCCTTCTGCCCGCGGTGAATATGAAATAACCGACCTCAACCGTCTTTATCTGGAAGAAGGAACGCTGAAAGTGGAACTCTTCGGACGTGGATTCGCCTGGTTGGATACGGGTAATTGCGACAGCCTGCTCGAAGCAAGCAATTTCGTTGCTACCATACAGAACCGTCAGGGATTCCGTGTGAGCTGTATTGAGGAGATAGCATGGCGCAAAGGCTGGATAGACGTAGACCAGCTCCATCGTCTCGGTGAACAGCTCGGAAAAACCGAATACGGCAAATATCTGATGGAACTTGCAGATTCGTACCGCTGACAAGAAACATGTGACTTCTCTATTTCTTAATTTTTAATTCTCAATTTTTAATTTATGAAGACTTATCTTGTAACCGGTGCTGCCGGTTTTATCGGAGCTAATTATATAAAGTATATTCTGGCAAAGCACGACGATATAAAAGTTGTAATATTGGATGCCCTGACCTATGCGGGCAATTTAGGTACTATTGCCAAGGACATCGATGATGAACGTTGCTTCTTCGTGAAAGGCGACATCTGCGACCGTATCCTTGCCGATGAACTGTTTTCCAAATATAAATTCGATTATGTGGTGAACTTCGCAGCTGAAAGTCATGTAGACCGCAGTATCGAGAATCCGCAACTGTTCCTTATGACCAACATTCTGGGTACTCAGAATCTGCTGGATGCCGCCCGTCGTGCATGGGTGACGGGTAAGGACGAGTCAGGCTATCCTACCTGGCGTAACGGAGTGCGCTATCATCAGGTATCTACGGACGAGGTTTACGGTTCGCTGGGAGCGGAAGGCTTCTTCACGGAGAAGACCCCGCTGTGTCCGCATAGCCCGTACAGCGCTTCCAAGACCAGTGCCGATATGGTGGTGATGGCCTATCACGATACCTACAAAATGCCTGTTACTATCACCCGCTGTTCCAATAACTACGGCCCGTATCACTTCCCGGAAAAACTGATTCCGCTGATTATAAAGAATATCCTTGAAGGCAAGAACCTGCCGGTGTACGGTGACGGCAGCAATGTACGCGACTGGCTGTACGTGGAAGACCACTGCAAGGCCATCGACCTTGTGGTGCGCAAAGGCGTGGAAGGTGAGGTTTATAACGTAGGCGGCCACAACGAAAAGACCAATCTGGAGATTGTGAAACTGACTATCGCTACTATCCGCCGTCTCATGGAAGAGGAGCCGAAATACCGTGCAGTCCTGAAAAAGCAAGTGAAAGATGCCGACGGACAGATTGACATCAGTTGGATAAACGAAGATCTGATAACATTCGTGAAGGATCGCCTCGGTCATGACCAGCGTTATGCCATCGACCCCACCAAGATAACGGATGCCTTAGGCTGGTATCCCGAAACAAAATTTGAAGTGGGTATCGTTAAGACCATCGAATGGTATCTGAATAATCAGGACTGGGTGGAAGAAGTTACCAGCGGCGATTATCAGAAGTACTACGAAAGAATGTACGGAAAGAAATAACCGTTACAGAATAAAGGCAAGGCTTAGCAACAAGCCGAATAACAGCATATTACGTGAGGTTTCACCTAATATGCTGTTCAGTTTTTTACCGCTTCGTATGGCTGCCATTCTGCGCCAGGTCAGCACATGCAGGCAGAGGTAGACGCAGGGAGCCCAGATAAAGGCAAGCGGCTCTATTTTGCCGGTATAAACAAACCATAGGCTGAGCAAGGCGGCTGCCACGCCTAATCCCAGATAGAGGTAACGGCCGAAAGGTTCGCCGAAACGGACAATCAGCGTACGTTTGCCGCTGAGGGCGTCCTGTTCCCGGTCGCGGTAGTTGTTTACGACCAGTAAGGTGTCTATTACCAGACCGCAGATGAACGAGGCTACCCATACGTCGGCCGTAATGGCGTGGGCTTGTACGTAATAAGTTCCGCCTACGGGGATAAAGCCGAAGAAAACCAGTACGAGCAAGTCACCCCAGCCTTTGTAGGAGAGTAGGGTGGTGTATAGGAAAGCGAATATTACGCAGAGCAATCCCAGCAGTATCAGTTCCCAACCGCCGTGAGGCAATTGTCCCCAGCACTGCTGCAAGAGTGTGCAACCTATGAGGCAGGAGAATATGAGCATGCCTGCTATCCCCCGTTTCATGGCTGTGGGAGTAATCCAGCCTTGTGCGCAGGCACGTTCGGGGCCGAGGCGGTCTGCACGGTCACTGCCTTTCAGGTAATCGTAAAGGTCGTTGATAAAATTGGCGGCAATCTGCATGCCGCAGGCAAACAGCGCACATAGCAGCGCCGGTATGATGTTGAATGCTTCATCGGCAAATGCCAGGGCAGAACCTGTCAATACGGGAATAACGGCTCCCGTCAGTGTCTTGGGACGGGCGGCAAGTATCCATGCGTGGAACGAGTTGGTAGCTATTGCTTTCATGTCGTACTTTTAGAAAGTTATACTACAAAGATAAGGAAAGGATTTGTTATCTTTGCACTGCTATTCGGGTAAAATTATTCATTGCGTCAAACAATAAAGATAAATCTATGGCTCAGGCACTGTTTTATAGAGGGTTCGGGAGACTGCTGTTTTTTTCTTTTCCGGTATTGCTGTTCTTTTCATCGTGCCGGTCTGCGAGTAATTTTACCTCGCCTCTTCCCGGTGAGTATTCTGTCCGGATATCCGGATTTCCGGCATCCGGATATAAGAATGTGAAGCGCGTCAGGCAGTATGAGTTTGCACACCGTGATGTTCCTGCCGCATTCGACGGTTGCAGGCTGGCTTTTGTCTCGGATTTGCACTACCGTAGTTTGCTGAAAGAGAAAGGGCTGAAGGACATCACCCGCCTGTTGAATGATTTGCAGGTTGATGCCCTGCTGATAGGCGGCGACCTGCATGAGGGCTGCGAGTATGTTCCGGCTGTGATTGCGGCATTGGGAGCTGTGAAAACGCCTCTGGGCACTTATGCCGTTCTTGGAAACAATGATTATGAGGCTTGTTACGATGATATTCTAAAGGAAATGGAGCGTCAGGGCATTCGCTTGCTGGAGCATAAAGCGGATACTTTGAAGCGGAATGGTGAGCGGATTGTGATAGCCGGGGTGCGCAATCCTTTCAATCTTGAACGGAACGGGCAGTCGCCCACGCTTTCCCTCTCTCCCGATGACTTCGTCATATTGCTGACGCATACTCCCGATTATGCCGAAGATGTTCCCATAACCAATGCCGACCTTGTGCTTGCAGGACATACGCACGGCGGGCAGGTAACGCTGTTCGGGCTGTATGCTCCTGTAGTTCCTTCTCGTTACGGGCAGCGTTTCCTGAAAGGGATAAGGACTAATTCCGAGAAGCAACCTGTCATCATAACAAACGGTATCGGAACTTCCAGTAAGAATCTGCGGTTGTTTGCACCAAGTGAGGTGGTAGTCCTGACACTGAGAAAGTTATAAGCGTATTTATATTTGTGCCAAGCTTGTGGCACAACCGTGCCTATTAAATGGCACAACTGTGCCATCCTAAAAACACAATTATGCTGTCAGGGTGGAATAGCTGGAGGATGTCTCTTGCGTCATCATTCTGATATTACAAACAGATGATGGTGCTGCTGAAAACGTAGAATGGATATATCCCGCGTTTTATAAGTAAGGATTTACTTCTACATCTTGAGGCTTTTCTTCTACGGTGTCGTCAACCGAAATTCCCATGTCAATTCTGCCGCTGGCGCTGGTTTTTATATTCAGTTTATACCATTTTGCCGCTTCAAGCTGAATGGTTTGCGTTGCTGTACGCACATTGCCTTTATATGTACCGGAAACGGTGCATTTCAGATTAGGATTTTTACTGTCGATGTTAAAAAACGCTGCATCGTATATACTGTTGCATTTGCCGTTACTGTCGAAGGTGATGATCCGTGAAGGTTCCGCCTCTGTAGAAACCTCAACGGTATAACCATTGAAGACTTGTGCAAAGACTTCGTCATAGGCAATACTTACTTTGGCATTGGTCATAGTGCAGGTTACTTTGACGTTGCTTATTTCATTGGTTCTGACTTCAAAAGGAGCGCTTGTTCCGAAGTAACGTATTTGTCCCACTCCGTCATTAGCAGATTGTCCAACCTCTTCCGTGCAGCTTTCAGCCGTAACTGTGTAGCCACTTCCTATGGGGAAGATGAAGGTGGTGTTCTTAAAGGTCAGAAAGTTGGTTGACTCTAATTTCACATTGCCGTTTTGGAGGACTTGTATGTTGTAGTCCTTCGCATCCGTTTCCGTAAGGTCTGTTACCGTGCGGGTGCTTACTTCGATTTCAGGAGCAGTGGAGTTTTCCAGAGTGAGATTAATCTGTCCGCATTCTTGTACCGGTTCATCATTATTGGTGCAGGCTGCTGCAATCAGCGCAATACCTGCTAAAGCTAAAAGTTTCTTCATTGTTATAATTGGGGTTTAATTATTCGTAATCATAGTTTAAGACAACATTATCTATTTTGAGAACACTGCCCACGACACGGTCTTCTCCAAAGGGAGAACTACCGTAACCACCGTTTTCTCTATGCATATTGGAGATAGTGGTATCGTAACCGGATTGAAAAAAGACAGTAATATATTTGGCCTTGCTTTGCATATGCTCTTTATTATATTCAAATTTGAGAGTCTGCGCGGTATACTCCTCTTGTTCGGATGAGTTGAATTCAATGGTACTTGCAATTTCTTTTTTATCCGCATTATATACTTTGGCATAAGCCAGGCACTTGTCATTGATGACAGGGAAATATTTGTAGTCGAACGATATGCTTGTAGGACGGCTTTCATGCTGTATGCCTAATGTGTATGTATCGGTGTTTTTATCGAATGTGCCTGTGAAAAGGTAACCTGCATATGCTGTTCCGTTATCCCGGGTATAAGTATATACTTCATCTCTGCTCCAAGTGCCACTGACTTTTTTGTTGTAGAATGCCAATGTTGAAATTTCTACAGCATTTGCGTCTTTGCTGCTGTCTGCTGTTGGAACAGTACCGGAACACCAGCGCCACCAGACTCCATAACCGACTCCTGTTCCCCAGCCTGTGGCACTTTCCCCACCTTTGGTCGTTCTTTCATTTCTCGTGTTCCAACCTGGAAGGTAATAACAATATAATGGACGGCTCCAACTGCCGTTACCTCCATTTATCTCTTTTTTATTCCAGGCTGATTCAAAATTGCCATTCTCCAATTGTTCTGCACTTTCCATTGTTACTTGCTGTGAATTAGTACAGATGATGCTTCCAAAGCGGGAACGGATGGTATATTGGTTGTTGGCAACGAGCCCCTTTATAACAGTCTTTCCATTATCATTTATAGCTTGTATCCAGTTAATTCCGTCCGCTGAAGCTTCGTACACGATATTGGCCAATACTTTTTCCGTCATTTCCGGTTTGGAGCTCATATTCGCTGCCGTCATAGGAGTAATATATATAAATGTACTCCATACATCTCCTTCCATTTGCTCCGGTAGTGTAAAAGAAGGCAAATCGGGATTGCAATTCAGTGTATAGCGATTAGCGACAAGCACGTCTTTTAGTTCCCAAGAGTTCGATTTTGCTTCATTTAAAGTATTCGTACCGGATAATGTTAATGTATAATCCTTGCCTGCCGGTACAAAAAAGTCAGCGTTATTAGGGATTTCTTGTATGCTTGTCCCATCGGAAATCTCGATTTTGTAGGTGTCGTAGTGCTCAAGCAAATTATCGGCTATTGCAGGATGTACGATTGCGCAGGATAGCTTTACGGAAAGGCTCTTTGCTGTTTCCGTGGCTGTTGTAATCCGGAACTCTTCTGTTGCGGCATATAAATAAGGAGCGGTTCCCATGTTTTCCGTTCCATAAGATACTTCTAACCTGTAAAAGCCTTCATCCAATACTAAAGACGTGAACTCTCCTGTTTGGTTGTACACCACTTCTCCGGTCTGCGTATCGGTTATTTTGTATGTCAGTTCAGATGCTGTCGGTGCGGTAAAAGTGCTTGTGGCACGGGTGACAGTCTCTGCTGAGGCTTCTGCCGAAATATCCACATCTTTCAGCACGAGCCGTCCTTTGCCTTTGTACGAGGGTTGCAAAACGTCTTCCTGGCAGCTTGCAAACCCAAGAAACAGGCAGAGTATGAATATGTATCGCATTGCGTTTCTCATATCTTCTTATTCTTTTCAATAGTCATAATCCAAACTAAACTCATCTACGTGAAGTGTGCTTCCTCTGCCCCCTACGAAGTAGTCGCCATATTTACTTGCCGAGCATACGATGACAATGTAGGTAGGTACACGGTTAGTAACACGGTAGTCCAGGTTCAATTCGAACTTTTTGTATTCCGTTACTGTTGTTCCGCTGTACATTTCGGCATAGGCGATGATATGCTCGTCGTTTTTGTCAAACAGCTTTCTGTTGGTAGGGCGGGTGCGTATCTCTATCGGTTCCGTCCAATCGCCCAAAGCGATGTATATGGCACATGTATCGGGCTTTCCTTTGTAATTTTGGAAACGCGTATAGTCCTGGCTGCCTTCGGCTGGCAAGTCTGTAATAGGTGCGGTGGTATATTTGTAGTATCCTTTCAATTTTGTCGGGCGACCTGTAAATGGCTGGCCGAAGTTCAAAATACCGTTTGTACCGTCCACCTTGATGAATTTTCCCGTAAACAGGTTGCCGGCAGCAAATTTCACGATTACATTCTTCGATTCCAGCCTGGCTGCTTTGCCGCTTCCGGCAGCGGTGTCATCGGTGGGGGTGGAATTGCTCTGACTGGCTGTGGTAACGCCTATATTGCCGGTATCCCAAAATGGCGTACTATTTTCTTCCCAGGGGTTTGCCACTTTGCCATCCATGCTCCAATAATCGAAAGAAGCATTGGGCAGTTCTATTGCCGCTGTAGTGGTGAAGGTCTTTTCCGTACTTATGGAAGTTCCCGAATATGCACGGCAGACATAGGCGGTCGATGCTTTCAGGTGAGGAATACGGGCCGAGAAACTGCCACCGGTCGCTATCATATAGGAAGCATCTACTTTCTGCCACTCTTCAGAGGTTGCCTCACGTATTTCGAAGCCGTTGTCTTCGCCTTCAAGCCCCTCTCCATACAGCCAGGCTACATTGACCCAACCGTCTGCCGATGTTATCTTGACAGCATCTGTTTCGAACACATTGAGTGTCCAGTCTTCCAGTATATCCCGGTAAGTGACGATTACGATTTGCGGTTGTCCGCCTGTAAAGTTCATTACCGTGGCGTTGCCGTCGTATCCGTGTATGGTGGAGCCGGTAGGTCCTAACTTTAGTTCTTTGATTTTAATTTTGGACAAATCCTGCTCTTTGCTTACATAGGCAATGGCTCTTCTCTCTTTTTCGTTTACATAGAAAATGGCCTCACCGATTTGGCCTTCTACAACAAAACGGCGGTCAATCGGCTGTTTGGCTATGATTTTCCACGGATAATCCTGGTAGAGGGACAGGATAACCGTTTGAGGATTTGTCAGGTCGAAAGTCGTGTCCGGACGTAAGATGCTTTTTGCACCTTCCGTCATTTCCACTTTCCTGATATATACTTTCTTCATATTTACGGTATCGGCAAGGGTCACTGTCACTGTACGGTTCTCCGTACTGATAACTGCTCCTGTAGTTTCCCCCTCTACTTCGAGCGCAGTGATGTCGAGCTTTATAATAGGATAGGGTACATTGTTCTCTATGCAGGAGCTCAGCAGCCCTGCCAATATCAGGAACAGTCCGGTTGCATATGTTTTTATTTTCTTCATGTATCTTACAGGCAAAGTGTAATTCCTATATTTATGTTGAACAAGTTTATTTTGAAGTCGGCGCCGCTGGCAGTGCGTTTGCCTGTTTCACCTTCATTGTTCTTCTGTTTTTCTATTCTGTACTTGAAGCCGACAACGCCGAATGACATCTCGGCGCATACATTCTCCATGATGAATACGGCAACACCGGGATTCAATCCCAGATGTATCTCGTGTATGGTGGTTTCCGTGCGTTTCAATGCTTCGTCCTTGCCACGGGTGAAAGTGCTGCTGCCATTGTTGTAGGAAAGCGAACTCTCATTGAAGAATCCGAAGCGCTTGCCTCTGTCCAGTCCCACATACGAACGGTGGAACAGTGCGATGCTATACGAGTTTTCCGAATAGCGTATGTTTTTGAGGTCGAAACTCAAATCGTCGTCAATGTTTAGCGATATGTTACCCAGGTCGGCTACGGTGTGGTTATACCCGGCTTTGAGTCCGACTATGACATTGTCCTTGAATGCATAACCTACAAATGGTCTGACGGATATTGTACGGAAGTTGCAATCAAAGTCTTTTATCAATGAGAACAGCATCCGGCTGTCCTCGCCGTCATAATTGATATAGGAGAACGTAAGTCCGCCTACCCATTTCTTTTTGGGTATAAAACGGTAATTGATAATTCCCCGGTCGAAGCGTCCGACCGGTTTGGTATAGATAATTTCCGAACTGTCCGGTTGAGCCGCTTCAACAGCCGGTCGTTCAATGTATATCGTGTCGTGTACATAAACTGTCCGTACCCGTAACGAGTCGTGCGCTTGGGATAACGCTTCCTGCGTTTCTTGTGCCCGGACTGTTCCCATACCCACCATGATGCACATCATATATATAAGTAACTTCTTCATCCTTAATTATAAATAAAAGGCCAGTCCCAGACCTATGGAAAACAGGTTTATCTTGAAATTGGCACTACTTGACGAATGTTCGCCTTGATACACCTGGTTGGTTGTCTGTTTGGTTTTACTGAAGTTCAATCCAAGCACACCGATACTGACTTCTACTGCAGTATAGTTGTTGATGAATGCCACAATGCCCGGTGCTGCTCCGATGCTCATGCCGGTGGTTGTGGCGAAAGTTCCGGTGACCGACTCGTCCTTTCCGTTTATTACTCTGGATTGGCTGCCCGACCATTCCAGCTGGGTTTCGTTAAAGAGTGCAAACCGCTTGCTTTTGCCCAAACTGATGTAGTTGCGCAGTATCAGCATACCTGAATATGTGTGTTTCAACTGATACAGGTCGTTGATGTCAAACTGATTGTCATCATCGATATTCAGCGTCAGGCCATCTATCTTTATCAATGAACGGCTGTAGGCAAACCGGCCTCCGGCCGCTATATTGTCTTTAAACGCATAGCATACCAGGGGACTGACTTTGAATGTATAGCCGTCGGATTTGAATCCGTCGATAATCAGGAACTGGTAGTTATCCTCGGTATGTTCGGAGTAAGATATCGAACTGCCTGCTATCCATTGGCCTTTGGGAACAAATGTGCTTTGTTCGATTTGGCGTTTGAATTCTTGCGCTTGGACTTTACCGCCTGCGATAGCTGCCAGGGCTAATGTTATGATGATTGCTTTTTGTCTCACTTCACAGATGTTTTTATTCATAAACTAATTCGAAGTCGTCGAGCCACATCGTACTTCCTGTTCCACCGCTGAAATAATCGCCGTACTTACTGGATGAGGCTACGATGATGATAGCTGTCGGCTTCCGGTTGGTATAACGGTACTCTACCGGAATGTTGAATTCAATCATTCCTTCTCCTTCTGTCGAAGATGTGAAGTCCTTTTCACCATAACCTATGATATACTCGCTGTTGACATCGAACAGTTGTGCGCTGCCCGGAGTCTTATAGTTGGTTCTGACTATTACAGGCCATGTCTCTCCGCCGTATGTTTCGCCGGGCCAGTTGCCCAATACGATAAAGATGCTTCCTATATCCGGATCGCCTTTGTCGATAAATTCGCAACTGTTGTCGTAATTCACGGTATTGGATTGGTAGCGGACATATCCGCGCAATGCCGTAGGACGGGATTCGAACGGGCGTCCCCAACCCAGTACACCATTACCTACGACACCATCCATATTGGTAGCCAGGTATTTGCCGGAAAATACATTGCCGGCTGCAAACTGCCCGATGCCTAACATGCTGGCGAATTTGGATTCCAGTTTGGCTGAGTAGCTACCGCCATGCTTCACAGAACCGTCCGCGGTGGTTATATCCGTTCCGGCCTTTTGTGAACCGTGGTTGCCGGTATCCCAAAACATCGTTCCGCCGGATTCGTATACATAGGTCGGCTTGGAACCATGCCACTTCTCAAACCCGGCATTGGGAAGTTGGGCGGCTTTCTCCGTAGTGAATCTGCAAACCACAGAAGATGCCTTTTCTCCGGCAACCGCTACATATTCATAGGTGGTAGCCACTTTCAGACCGGTGATGGCAGCAGTCATTTCTTTACCGTTCAAAACAGCTTCCACTTCCTTCCAGTCGGATGAGCCGGTTATCCGGTAACGGAATATCAAGGGATCGGATGTTTCTTTCATCAGACCGCCCCGCAAGACTGCTCTCGATGTCCATATGTCACCTTCTGTAACCTCTTTGGTCAGCACCACTGCATCGGAAGCGGATATGGATAATACTCCCTCATTGGTGCGGTTGCGGACATCGGTAGCATGTAATATTATGTTATAAGTCCCTTCTTTTGCTGTGATATGTTTCATTAAACCGTCTGAAAACGTCACACGCATCGTACCGACATCGCTGCCGGTATTGTATTCGGATTTGTATGACAGGCCGGAAGCTTCCAAACGCCCCCTTTCCATTTCCGTCAGTCTCATGAGGTTCATCCGGACGGGAAGTCCGCATTGTGCGAATTGTTCGCAGTACATGGACAGTTCATTGAGTACGGATGTACTTGTTACGGTATACGATAATTCCGTTCCCATGCCTACTTCATAGAATGCGGAAGAGGTTATATCGAAGTTTTCGCCGCGGAAGATAGGTCGTTGATAAATCTGTACTTCATCGGTTATTTCTCTTATCGGATTGGCGTTGACACTGACTTTTACCGTACCGCCACCGTCTGCGTAGTCTGTCGGTATGAAGTTGAAGGACAAGTCGTAGCGATAGGCGGATTGCGCATCCGGAATGTTTCCTTCTTTTGTATAGCTTTTTCCGTTGGGCATGGTTGCTTCCAGATGCCATTGCAGCTTAGTATTGCCCGCCGGCAGCATGTAGTAGCCGATGGAGTCTTTGGTCTCGGGAAGATAATCTAAAGTGCCGTCTGCAGTGGATACCGTAACTTTATAGGTTTGGAATACGGAGCTCAATGCTTCATCATATTTTACGGCAACTACCGTATTGGCGATGCCGCAAGTCAGCTCCAGGTTGGTAACTTCGCCGCTGTTAATGTGGAAGGGACGTTCTTCTTTATAATATACAGTTTCGAAAGAAGCGGGTACTGAGTCGCCTGCCGTAACATGGGCTGTGTAGCTGCCGGCAGAGAGGTAAAGCGCTTCCGGAAGTTCGTTTACTCCTTTGTACCGGCGGACGGTTCCCTTTTCATTAAGGATGCCGATTGTGCAGTGGCGTTGTAAAGAATCCTGTAATTCATCGGTCATAGAACGGGTTGTAACTTTCACCTGGTCGGTTACACCTACTTTCAAATGAAGCATTCCCTCTCCGTTCAAGGTGTCCTTTTCCGAACAGGCGATAAATGAAATCACTGTTATGGCTGTCAGATAATATTTGAAGTATCTCTTTGGCATTGTGTTTTGCTTAATTTACGATAAGGGCTAATATTGCGGATGCCGTGTTTCCTTTGTCATCCGTAACCTTTAGATTGAATCTGTGGGTTCCGGGAAAGCCCACCAATAATCCTGTAAATCCACTGATATCAAAGTCAATATCGGTTTTACCGGTAACTTTATCCCCATAGGGTAGACCTAAGTTCTGGAGTATTCCGATTAACGCTCCCGGGTTTGCCAGGTCAAAGTCGGTGAGTCCCAAATCGGAAATGGCATCTGCAAAATCGGTACTGCTGGACGTTATTCCTATTTCTAAATTCCGGATACCTTCCGGTACCGCTATTTTTACAATTATGGGATAGGGATTGTCCGTTGAGACACCGGGTGGTATGGTTATGCTCTGGGTAATATCGAAATCTTTGCCGGTGATTGCCGGTTTGGTTCCGGGACTCGGTTCGGGATTCGGTTCGGGTTCGGGTAGCGGCTCTTCTTCTCCCGGGGCTATGGTTATGTCTTTCTCTACAACCTCACATGTTGCATCTATCTGGATGTCGACCTTTCCAATCTCTCCATTGTCACCGTCGCCACCACTGTTTTGCTTCATCGAATATTTAATGATACGTTCTTCACCGGGAAGGACGTCGATGAAGGCTTTGGACATCGTAACTTTCTCTCCTTGAATGGTTGCGCTGAGGTCGGCAATCAGAATGTTGGTTTCACCGATGGATTTGAAATATCCTGCACGTGTTTCGTCTTTTGCATATTCCAAACGTCCTTCACCGACGGATACCTTGACCTTGGAGTCTTCATCCAACAGCTTTTGAAGTTCGCTGTCATAGGCTATTCTTACCTTGATATTATTCAAGGTACAAACCAGTTCTTTAAGATCCGTTACCGTATTTTCAGTAATTTCAAAATCCTGTTTGGAGAAGTAATAGGGCTTTTCGAACTCTGCCGGTTGTACTTCGTGAGACATGGCTGTGATACTATAGTGGCTTACCTTTAGCGTGAATATTTCGGGCATCTCGCTGTATTTCCACTCTTGCACCATTTTTCCTTCTTTATCCATATCGTAAATGCGGATGATGAAATTGTCGGTATTGATTCCTGCACGGGTAACTGTAGTAGCTGTTTGCTCGTCTACGGAGACTTTTAATGCAGACAGTCCTATTTGACCTTCGGCACGATTGTCTATGTCGTCAGGACCTTTTTGGGCGTTTCCCCATTGCTCGCGTTCGCATGAAGAGAATGCCAGAATAGCAAAGAATGCCAGAGTAAACAGAGTGTTTGATTTCTTCATATTTTGTTATTCATATATAAGTTCTAAATCGTCTATTTTGAGGCGGCTGCCTAAATGGGTGGTCCAGCCTGTTGCACAATCTGTCAAATCAATTGTTCCGGCTTTCTGTAAATCGTCACTGCCGAAAGAGGTTTTAGTTGTTGATAGGATATTGACATATATGTCAGTTGCTTTTTCCATATTTCCTTGGTAGTCGAGGTTGATATATGCTTCCTGATATTCGCTGTCTGCAGAACTTGCGGCTTCTGATATGTACGAGCCGCCTGCTATGACTTTATTCCCGCTGCGTATCTCGATTTCAACTTTAAAGTTGTCTGTCTGATAGGGAGTGTATTTATACCAGAATTTCATTCCGTAGGGTCTGGAGGTGAAAGGATGTCCAGTTGTTACGGTTTCTTTCTTGTCACTCCAATTATAGGTTCCTATGAATAAGCGTCCTGCTTTTGCTCCCTCGGGGTACATCGTGGCAGGGGTACTCGAATATCCTCCGCCGGAACCGGCTGTGTGAATCTCCGCTGCTTTAGCACCGCTTTTTGCGTCTTTTACATAGATAACGGCCGGACAGGTTGTTGTCTGTACCGGTGCCACAACCCATGCTTGGGAATATTTGTTGTTTGTATTCCACCATATATCAGTAGCACCTTTAGTATAAGGGTAATAAAAATAGTGGGTGAAATTTCCAAAAGTCCCTGCAGACCACCGTGTATCGGAATCTGTATACCAGTCTTCAAAACCGGAATTGGGTATCTGTAGTGCTTCCTCGGTTTTTACGGATACTTCATTCTTGACGGTAATTGTATTGGTTCCATCTATTACGGCTTTAAATATGTAATCGGTGCCAGGCTCTAATCCGCTAACCTCAACCGCATTTTTTATTTTTTCTTGTGATGGAGAAAACCAGTCTCCTGACGCTTTTCTGCATTTTACGGTAATATCCTTAACCGTCTTCAGATATTCGGTTGTTCCCTCTGTGTCTCCAACCAAATAGAGAGTGGCTTTTTTAGCCCATACATCTCCTTCGGGAGCAGTCAGGGAACAGGATGATTCACCGATTCCTACTGTCACGGTCTTTTCTTTATCTCCCGCAATTACTTTTATCTGTTGAGGTTCCTGCAACCCGTCTTTGAACGTGATGGTTACTTGGTGCGTATCTTTATCGCTCTCTATGCTTGTAGGAACTAAAGGTTGCCAATAGCCGTATGCCTGATATTGATAGCTGACTTTGGATATGTCCCCTTTCAAAATGACGGTCAGCAGTATGGTAGTGCTTCCACGTTCGGCATTCATAGGCTTGGCTACGTCAAAACCATTAGGCAGAGATTTGATTTTGAGTACCAATGGCTCTTTGTTTACTTTACTCAATTTGTCTGTTGCGGTCAAGGTAAATGTATTTTCTTCGTCTGTTTCCGAATGAGATATATTGACCAGTACTTTTGTGAAGTCCAATATTGCCATTTTATCGACATTGGCACTTAATCCTTTTAACTCCAGCCCCAAATCTTGTAATGTGGTAAGCATGCCTGGTTCCGGATTTACCAGATCAATCTCGGCAGGCCATCCCTTGCTTAACAGAGAAGGAGAGCGGGTTGTCAAGACACATTTGGATATTCCGCCACGCGCCGTCAGCAAGGCTGATAAAGGGGATTCGGGTTCTGTCCATTCCGTTAACTCCCGGGCAACTCCCGATTCAAACCCCGTTGGTGTAAAGAACGGTGGCTGTGTGTTCAAGGCATCGTCCGAAATATCTATGGTTATCGGTACTCTTTCCGTTTCGTCTGTGAATGATACATCCAATTCCGTACCCCCTGCTTGTACGTCAAATTTCAGACGGTAATGCTGGCGTGCCTTTGCATTCTCTATGGTAGCGGCTTCAAATGTGACTTTGTTTCCTTGTTGCTTGCTTCCTGACAGGTAAATGCTTATCTTGCCAGGCTTTACGTATGCGGCCCTTGTTTCATTCTTGTCGAACGAGATGTTCGTACTGCCGGCAGGGCGTATGTTTACGGTGTAGTCTGTAAAATATTTTTTGAAAAGTTCCGTGTATTCTGTCGTAACTTTTACATTGGCAAGATAACATATGACCGATATGTTTGTACTTTCGTTCTTTTTTATGGAGAACTCTTTTGCTCCTTCGTAGTAAGGGGCTTCAAAACCTTGGGTTTCTATGTTTCCATAAGTGGCCTTTAGTGTATAGTTGCCGGCTGCAATTTCCGTTCCGTCTGTAAAGTCGGCATACCTGTTCCAGGTAAGTTGTACATTATTATTTTGAAGAACGGCAATTGAGAAGTCGTTGATGTCGGGTAATGTCTCTTCATCAGCGGTAGCACGTGTTACCATGTTTTCTACATTTGTATCAACTGCTAATTTCAGATTAAGTCTGCCCTGGTTTGCAGTTTGTTCATTCTCCCGCTCACATCCGGTCAATGTAATACATATTACTGTAAACAGGGTTAGAAAAGTTGTATATTTTTTACCCATTAACAACAGTGTTTGGTTATCTTTTTACCTGCTAATTCTTGAAGTCGGGTACAAAAATATGTTTTTTAGATGAGATAATTAGCGATTGTCGCCTTGTTTTGCAGTTATAAATGAAAAATGGGACATCATTTGTCCCATTTTTCTCAAAAAAAGAATAGTTAATTAATCTGGTTTTAATCTTGTTTTAGACATAAAATCTTATCGTGAGGGTAGCAATACTACTCCCTGTTTCTTCTTTCCGTCCATTTTGGCGGTTATAGGATGTTCAAAGTGCACGTGACGCAGGTATTTGGACTCATATACAGCAGGTTGTGCATTCAGAAAGTCTTGATTATACACACCGTCATTCATGAAAGCATTGATTGTGAAATAGCCTACTCCGAATGAAGTCAGGTTCTGGAAAAAGTGTGTTCCCTGGCTAGGATCGACACGATAGTTCGTCAGTCCTGCTTCTACAATGATACGCGCTGCACTGATGTGGGGCCATTTAACGGGAATACCGAGCCAGGTATCACTGCTGCCCCAACGTCCCGGTCCTATCAGTACATAGTTCTTGCCCTCGTCCAAAAATTGCTGGTTCAATTTTTCTATCTCCCAGGCTATTTCCTGATTGTGGGAAGCGCTGTAGTTGTCGGTCTTTACATAAATTACATCCTGTAATTCATTCATTATGCCATGTCCTAACGAATTATTGGAACGGAGCAGCAGTTTTTCATCGGGAATGGCTGTGAGGTCCTCGTCAAGCATTTCCTTGCTGTCGACAATCGGGCGTATTTGCAACAGGTAGAACGTCCCGGTCTTGTCCTTTTCACGGTTCATGGTAGCTGCAAATTCGATTTCTACAGGACGGCGCATTTCCTGCTGTCCGTATTTCAATGCCAATTGCAAAATGCGGGGCAGAGGAAATACATCATGCTGCAAGATATTGGCGAAGGTGATAACCTTGCGCCCGCCCGGATATAAACCGTCACGGATTATCTGGTCGTAAGGGTCGTAGGTGGAAGCTATATATTTGAGAGCACCGTCTTTCTCGGCCTCTTTTACGTGTAATTTCAATAGGTTGAAACCATCGTCAATGGAGAAGTCATGTCCGGCGTTACGCAGGTCGAGTGCATAAAAATGTGTTTGGGTTTCTTTGAGCGCAATCTCCATTTCGCTGGTTTGCAGAACTTGGTTGGGGTGATAGGGAGAGAACCGGAGAGTCATACCGCCGTCTACGATGTATTTGCCCAGCCCGAGTGCCAGGTTGACAATACCCTCTTCAGCTTTTTCGTCTCCGATAGGATAATAGTTGAGCGAACGCGCCACGCCCGACATGGACGGGTAATAACGGTCGCCATACTGGTTGCCGACCACTTCTTGCAGGATTACGGCCATTTTCTCCTGGTCGATAACATTGCTTGTGGCTTGCATATAAGCCTTTGAATCGCGAAAATATACAGAAGCGTAAACTCCCTTGATTGCATCGCTGAGCATACGGAGCATTTCATACTTATCGTCCAGATAAGGAATCATATAAGTATTGTATATACCGGCGAAAGGTTGGTAATGCGAGTCTTCCAATAGTGAGGAAGAGCGGATGGCAATAGGTGATTTTACCACATCGAAGAAAGTGAAAAAGTCCTCAACCAGACGGTCGGGCAGTTTGGCTTTCAGAAAGTAGCGGAGAATCACATCGTCGTCGGCATCGGACAAGGCTATCTGATACAGGTTGTTAGTCTCCATGAATTCATCGAACACATCCGTACACAGTACTACCGTTTTGGGTATGGCAACGCGGGCATTTTCAAATTCGTCGAATTCCGGATGATGTTTTACCATGTTGTCAATGAATGCCAGGCCACGGCCTTTGCCGCCCAGTGAACCGTCGCCGATACGGGCAAAGTTCGAGTAACGGTCGAAACGGTCGCGTTTGAAAACAGCTACCACACCCTGGTTTTTCATCTTGCGGTACTTTACAATTGCTTCAAAGATGATTTTGCGGTGGGCATCTACATCCTGAAGACTGTTCCACGTAATAGGTTTCAAGAACTCGCCAATGGGAAACATGGCGCGTGAATAGAGCCAGCGGCTCACATGGTTGCGGCTGATATGATAGAGGAATGATTCTGCCGGTACGGCAAAGAGGATATTCTGAAGTTCTTTCAGATTCTTGACGCGGGCAATCTCTTCCAGTGTGTCGGGGTTGCGGAAGATAAAGTCGCCGAAACCGAAATTGTCCGATACGATACGGCGCAGGTCTACGTCCATTTTCTTTGAATTCTTATCGATAAAAGCCGCATCGTATTTGGCTGCGTACGACACGTTCTCCGATTCGGACGATTGTATAATCAATGGAACAAACGGGTCTTCTTTCCGTATGGCGGCACACAGCTTGATACCAGCGAGTGCGTCTTTCTCACCGCGTTCAACGCGAGGGAAGCGGACGTCGGTGATAACCCCCAGTATGTTGTTCTTGTATTTTTCGTATATGCCGATTGCTTCGTTGTAGGTACGTGCAAGGACGATTTTAGGGCGCCCTCTCATACGTAGCGTACGTTGGTGGGCATTCAATGCTTCAGTGGAAAACTCCTGGCTCTGTTTCAATACGAATTTATAAAGATTGGGCAGGATAGAGGAGTAGAAACGGATACCGTCTTCTACCAGAAGAATAATCTGTACGCCCACTTCACTGACGTCGTGCTCCAGATTCATCTTGTCCTCTATCAGCTTGATGATGGAAACCAGCAAGTCGGTGTTCCCCAGCCAGCAGAAGATATAATCGAACGAACTGAGATCCTCGTTGGCAATGCGTTTGGTGATGCCGTGGCTGAACGGGGTCAGAATTACCATAGGGATGTGCTCGTATTGTCCCTTGATGGTTCGCGCTACGTCAAATCCCTCATTATCTCCCGTTCCCGGCATACATATAATAAGGTCGTATGGCATGGACGATAGTTGAGACAATGCTTCCTCGCAAGTAGATACCTGTGTAAAGCGCGGCGGATAGCGCAGGGAGAGTGAAGTATATTCATTAAAGATTTTTTCGTCGATACGGCCGTCGTCTTCCAGCATGAAAGCATCATAAGGATTGGCGATTAAAAGCACATTGAAGATACGTCGCGTCATGAGGTTGGCAAACTGCGTATCTTTGAAATAGAGCTGGTTTAATTTAAACTTACTGAGCATGTTTTCTCATGGTTTATTAGTTCGGAGGACAAAAGTAGCAATTTAAATGAAGAATGAGGAATGAAGGATAAAGAATTACCTTTGCAAGCAGTTTATACAGTTGTCCCCTGCTTTTTTGTTTGTTGTTCTTTTATATTCTATGTGATTTGACGTTTTATCATTATTTAATCAAAATATTGCTGTAATGTTTAGGTGTTTTGAAAAGTTTTCCTATATTTGCAGTGTTGTTTATTGACATTTTGTTCAGGCAACAAATAGTTAACAAGGTAATAACCTTTAAAACGTAATATTATGAATATCGAACGTATCATGTCCTCTTTGGAGGCAAAGCATCCCGGCGAGTCTGAATATCTTCAAGCCGTAAAGGAAGTACTTCTTTCTATCGAAGATATCTACAATCAGCATCCTGAGTTCGAGAAAGCGAAAATCATAGAACGGTTGGTTGAACCCGATCGTATTTTTACTTTCCGTGTTACGTGGGTGGATGATAAAGGCGAGGTGCAGACTAATCTCGGTTATCGCGTACAGTTCAATAATGCTATCGGTCCGTACAAAGGCGGTATTCGTTTCCACGCTTCAGTAAACCTCTCTATCTTGAAGTTCTTGGGATTTGAACAGACTTTCAAGAATGCTTTGACCACTCTGCCTATGGGTGGCGGTAAAGGCGGTTCCGATTTCTCTCCGCGCGGTAAGAGCGATGCGGAAGTGATGCGTTTCTGTCAGGCTTTCATGTTGGAATTGTGGCGTCACCTCGGTCCGGATATGGACGTACCCGCCGGTGATATTGGTGTAGGTGGTCGTGAAGTGGGCTATATGTTCGGTATGTATAAGAAACTGACACGCGAATTTACAGGTACTTTCACGGGTAAAGGTCTGGAATTCGGCGGTTCATTGATACGTCCCGAAGCAACCGGTTTCGGTGGATTGTATTTTGTAAACCAGATGTTGGAAACCAAAGGTATAGATATCAAGGGTAAGACGGTTGCTATCTCCGGTTTCGGAAATGTGGCTTGGGGTGCAGCTACCAAGGCTACCCAGTTGGGTGCTAAGGTCATTACGATTTCCGGTCCCGACGGTTATATCTATGACCCGAACGGCATCAGTGGCAAGAAGATAGATTATATGTTGGAACTCCGTGCATCGGGCAATGATATCGTAGCTCCGTATGCCGATGAATTCCCCGGCTCTACTTTCGTTCCCGGCAAACGTCCGTGGGAGGTGAAAGCCGATATTGCTTTGCCTTGTGCAACGCAGAATGAGTTGAATGGGGAAGATGCACAGCATCTGATTGATAATAAGGTGACTTGTGTGGGCGAAATCTCCAATATGGGATGTACCCCCGAAGCTATCGACCTCTTTATTGAAAACAAGATTATGTATGCACCGGGTAAGGCTGTGAATGCAGGCGGTGTGGCTACCAGCGGATTGGAAATGTCACAGAATGCAATGCATCTCAGTTGGAGTGCGGCTGAGGTAGACGAGAAACTTCATGCCATTATGCACGGTATCCATGCTCAGTGCGTGAAATACGGAACAGAACCCGACGGCTACATCAATTACGTGAAGGGTGCTAATATCGCCGGCTTCATGAAAGTAGCCCACGCCATGATGGGTCAGGGAATTATCTAAGGAAAAACTTTGTTTAGTTGTATTTGTATTTGTGGTTTGTGCTGCCTGCGCCTGTGAAGGTGCAGGCAGCACTTTTTTACTATTTGTGGGTATTATTGTTTTTAATATAGTTATTTATCGGTATTGTGCCAGCTACCTGTGCGATCTAACTTTGCAGCGTGAAAATTAATTTATTAACGCTAAAAAGGAATAAGCTAAAATGAAAATTAAAGATGTATTGGTCATGGCGGCCATCGGTTTATTAGGAGCAGCATGCAGTGATGACGATAATAAGGGTAGTCAATGGGGAGACGGAGTTGGAGGTACGAAAACGAATCTGGATGTATCTGCCTATGATAAATGGACTTATGTAAATCTGAAAACCGGAGAAACGGAAATACATCCGGATACAAGCGAATGGATTTATACGGATGGTTCGGTAAGCGAGCCAAAAGCGAAGGAAACTATCGGTATCGAATGGCATATCGCCATACACCGTTATGAGATAAAAACAAACGGTGGCATGGTTTTCGATACGGAGAAAACAAATATGAATGAAATTACGGAGTTGCCTGAAGGAGACTATAAAGCGGATGAAAACATAACAAACGAGGATGAAGAATATGCCATCATCACCGATATGAGCAAAATGATGCAAGGCAACGTCGGTTACGCCAAGACTGCAACTGTAAACAAAGTGTTGTGCAGTTGGGTGAAAAAGACGGAGACAGGTAGTATGCCTCCTACTATTTATGAACCGACAATGCATGTGATAGTTTTGAAGTGTAAGGACGGCAGTTGGGCGAAGCTTCAATTTACAGTTGCAGGAAACTCTGAAACGAATAAGAGCGGTTTTGTTACATTCAATTACGAATTTATCCCGATTAAATAAGAATGAGACGGGTTCTTTGTTCCTTACTTTTTTTGCTGGCAGCGGCAGTGCCCACTGTCTTTGCGGAGGGAGTGGACGAAAGGGATAGCAGCCGTTATCGCTATTCCATATTGGGAGATGTTGTAGATGAAAACGGGCAGCCAATGCCTGGAGCTACGGTTAGGGTACTGGGAACTACTTTCGGAGCAGGCACGGATAGCGACGGTGAATTTGTTATCCGTTTGGAAAATGCGAAAGAATATACGCTGTTGGTTTCATTCATAGGATACGAATCTCAGGAAGTAAAAGCGGTTCCGGCTGTACGTCCGCCGCGACTGCATATCCGATTGGTTCCTTCTTCTAATCAACTGAATGATGTAGTGGTAACCGGTTCGTTTGTTGCAAAACCGTTGAAAGAGGTACCTGTACTGACGCGTGTAATATCTCAAAAGGAGATTCAGGCACTCAATCCGATGAATGTCGAAACTTTGCTGCAATACGAACTGCCGGGGTTGCAGATTGGGTATAATTCCATGAGTCAGATGCCTGAGATATCTTATCAAGGCATGGATGGAGAGTATATGCTGTTTTTGATAGACGGCGAACGCGTAAGTGGGGAAGGAGCCGACCATAATGTTGATTTTACCCGTTTCAATGTAGACGATATCGAACGTATAGAAGTCATTAAGGGAGCCCAGTCCACAATCTATGGTTCCAATGCATTGGGTGGAGTCATCAATATCATTACAAAGACCGCCAATCGTCCCTTTAGCGGAAATTTGAATGCACGTTATGCCGGTTCCAACGGACAGAAATATACAGCTTCTACCGGTGTGAAGAAAAATCGTCTTACTTCTTATACCAGCCTTACCTATCGTACAAAAGATACTTATGAGATAGGTGATGAGGTAGGTAAGACCACCGTAACGGAAGGAAGTGACGGTTCTTCGGCAGAGGAGCAGGCAGATGCCGGTTCCACCACGGTCTACGGATACAACATTTGGGATTTTTTGCAGAAAATAGGATATACCTGCAATGAAAAGCTAAATGCGGATTTGAAAGGTTCGTTTTACCGCAATAAACGGGACAAGCGTGTGGGCAAGATGTACCAGGACATATTCCTTGATTATACCTTGAACGGTAAGGTAACATATCTTCCCGGAGAAAAACAGCAACTTGTAATAGGATATATTTATGATAATTATCAGAAGAACCAGGACTATTTCTTATCCGGAAAGAAAACTACGGATTACCGTAATATCAAGCAGACACCGCGTATCGATTATACCGGAACATTCGGCAAGCATACTGTCAGTGTCGGGTTCGAAGGTGACTTTGAGTACCTGAAACATTATATGCTGGAAGACAGCTCCCATGTTAACAACCAGTTGTACGCTTTCTATGCGCAGGAAGACTGGGATATCCTCGATGAGCTGAATATCGTGGCGGGAGTACGTGCCGACTATCATGAGAAATATCATTGGCATGTCACTCCAAAGGTTTCTTTACTGTGGCATTTTTGCGACCATGTCTCTTTCCGTGCCGGTTATGCACAAGGATTCCGTTCGCCTTCTCTGAAAGAACTCTACCAGGCATACGATATGGGTGGTATGGGTTGGTTCATGCTGTACGGTAATCCGGATTTGAAACCGGAAACCAGCAATCAAGTCTCTCTGTCCGGCGAGTTTACCAAGGGAGGGCTGAACATGTCGGTTTCTTTTGCCCACAACCGTTTCAGGAACAAGATAGCCTATATGTCATTGGGCGACGGTTCGAGCGACATGCAGTACGTGAATGCCGATAACGCCAAAACTACGGCTTTGGAGACAATTTTGCGCTACCGTTTTGGTTTCGGGCTGATATTGACAGGTTCTTATGCTTATACGAACGATTATGAAGAGGTTGACGGACGGAATACTTCTTTGGTGCGCCCGCATACGGCAACTTTCAATGCTATGTATTCGCATAAGTTCGGAAAGATAGGTTTTAACTGTTCGCTGAACGGGCAGTGGGGGGCAAAGTTCGATACTTATACAAGAAACCAAAATGATGACGGTACTTATGCGTATGAAATAACCACTTACGATGCACGTACGATGTGTTCGTTGAATACCGGAGTTACCCTTCCGAAAGGCATATCCCTCAATCTGGGTATCGATAACCTGTTCAATTATAAAGACAAGGCTGCCGATAGTTCCCTGCAGGTTCCGCAAAAAGGAATCAGTGTAATAGGAACCGTAAATCTTAATATTGCAGATATGTTCGGGTTATAAATATTAAAATATCGATATGAAGAAAAAACAACTATTGGGGAGCGGCTGTGCGGCCGTCCTCGTGTTGCTGCTTATAGGTATCTGGAACTTATGGTTCAGTTCTACAAGAGTAGCATTTGTCAATTATCAAGTTATCAGTCTCGGACAAATATCCAAGGCTAATGATAATTCATTTATAAAGATAGCAGAAGTCAGTACCGACGAACTGGATAAACTGACTTCCTACGACATGGTATTTATCAATGCCATGGGGATGAGAATAACGGAAGAACAGCGTGCGCAGATACAGAAGGCTGCTGACGGCGGCTTGCCCATTCTGACCACTTCCGCCACCAATCCTGCCAATGAGATAATTTCGCTGGACTCTATCCAGGCCGACACTTTGAGAAGTTATCTGGGGAATGGCGGGCGCCGTAACTACCGTAGCATGCTGAATTATGTACGTAAGCATATCGACGGCAAGCTTATTTCGGTAGACGAACCTGAAGCTGTAACAGAACGTTCCAATGATATGATATATCATGCCGACCCGAAGAAGCCGGATGATGAAGAACTCGGTTTCAATACGATAGCCGGATACAATGCTTTCCTACAGGAAAACGGGCTGTTGCAAGAGAGAGCTCCCCGTATCATAATCACTGGTATGATGGGCGAACCGGCAGACCTTATCCGGAAACTGGAGGAGACGGGTAATGTCGTTTATCCGGTACGGAGTATGAAAGGCTTCATTGGCAGGCACCAAATTGATTCGGTATCCCCCTCGGCAGTCATCAATATGGCGCACGGGCGCATGGGAGACTATATCGTGGATTACCTGACACAACAGAATATTCCGTTGTTTACTCCGCTGAATGTAAACCGGCTCGTAGAAGAGTGGGAGAACGACAAAATGGGAATGAACGGCGGATTTCTCTCGCAAAGTGTCGTAACCCCCGAAATAGACGGGGCTATCCGTCCTTTCGCTTTGTTCGGACATTATAGGGATGAAGAAGGATTGCAGCATGCTTTTGCCATTCCCGAGCGTTTGGAAACTTTTGTAGAGACGGTGAATAACTATATCAAGCTGCAGAACAAGCCCAACAATGAAAAGCGCGTGGCGATTTATTATTATAAAGGCCCGGGACAGAACGCAATGGCTGCTGCCGGTATGGAAGTTGCCCCTTCGCTTTACAACCTATTGCTGCATTTGAAGAAAGAAGGGTATAAGGTAGACGGCTTGCCGGCATCCTCCAAAGAACTGGAACGTATGATACAAGCACAGGGAGCTGTGTTCGGAACGTATGCGGAAGGAGCTTTCGACAACTTCATGAAGAACGGGCGTCCCGAACTGATCACCAAAGAACAGTACGAAAGTTGGGTAAGGAAAGTACTCAAGCCGGAAAAATATGCGGAAGTCGTATCTTCCTTCGGAGAATTTCCCGGTGAGTATATGGCTACCGGCGACGGACGTCTGGGAGTTGCCCGCTTACAGTTCGGGAATGTGGTGTTGCTGCCGCAAAATGCCGCCGGAAAGGGAGACAATGCGTTTAAGATTGTTCATGGTACGGATGCTGCACCTCCTCACACTTATATTGCATCTTATTTGTGGACGCAGTTCGGTTTTAAGGCCGATGCGTTGATTCACTTCGGTACTCATGGCAGTCTGGAATTTACACCGAAAAAGCAGGTTGCTTTGAGTAGTAACGACTGGTCAGACCGGCTGGTAGGCGCTTTGCCTCATTTCTATATTTATTCGATAGGAAATGTGGGAGAAGGTATGATAGCCAAACGCAGGGCATATGCAGGCTTGCAGTCTTACCTCACCCCTCCGTTCCTCGAGAGCAGTGTCCGTGGTATCTATCGTGAACTTGTGGAGAAAATTAAGATATACAATAATGCTGTCAGTGCTTGTTCTAACGGTGCGCACGAACAGGAATCCCGGAAAGATATGCGTAGCGAAGTCGATTTGCGCCGTGCTTCTTTGGCTGTGAAGGCAGTGGCGGTGAAGCTGGGTATTCACCGCGAGCTGGAACTGGACAGCGTACTCACCGTTCCTTATACGGAAGACGAGATTTTGCGTATCGAGAACTTTGCCGAGGAACTGGCTACGGAGAAAATAACGGGACAGCTTTATACAATGGGCGTTCCTTATGAAGATGCGCGCATTAAGAGCAGCGTGTACGCCATGGCTACCGAACCGATTGCATACAGCCTGCTTGCCCTGGACAAACTCCGCAAACGCGCCGACGAAAAAACGGTGAAACACCGCGCTTTGTTCACACAGCATTATCTGAATCCTGCCCGTACTTTAGTAACTCGGTTGCTGGCTAATCCGGCTTTGGGAACGGACGAGCTCATCTGCCGTGTGGCGGATATCACGCCCGACGAACTTGCCAAAGCCCGGAAGATGGAAAAATCGCGTAATGCGCCGCAGGGCATGATGGCGATGATGATGGCTGTGGGAGGCGGAGAGAAAGCCCCAATGAATAAAATGCCTTCTTCCGTAGAATATACCAAAGAAGAAATCACTTTTGCTTTGGCAGTCATGGAAGTCGAGCGCACAATTAAAAATGTCGGAGAATATAAAAAGGCACTAATAGAAAGTCCGGAAAAAGAACTGCTCAGCATGACGAATGCATTGAACGGCGGATATACCCAGCCTTCACCGGGGGGCGATCCGATAGTAAATCCCAATACCTTGCCTACCGGACGCAACCTCTATGGAATCAATGCAGAGGCTACCCCGAGCGAGGCGGCATGGGAGAAAGGCATACAGTTGGCAAATAATACAATCGAGATGTATAAACGCCGGCACAATGATAGCATTCCCCGTAAAGTAAGCTATACGCTGTGGAGCGGCGAGTTCATCGAGACGGAAGGAGCCACTATCGCCCAGATACTCTATATGCTGGGTGTGGAACCTCTGCGGGATGCTTTCGGCCGTGTTACGGATTTGAAACTCATCCCCTCGAAAGAGCTGGGACGCCCGCGTATCGATGTGGTAGTACAGACGAGCGGGCAGTTGAGGGACATTGCAGCTTCCCGCCTGTTCCTTATTAACCGAGCGGTTGAAATGGCTGCCCATGCAAAAGACGACCAGTACGAAAATCAGGTTGCTGCCGGAGTGGTCGAAGCAGAACGGGTATTGATAGAAAAAGGCCTGACTCCTAAAGATGCCAGGGAGGTTTCTACATTTCGCGTGTTCGGAGGAGCTAACGGCGGTTATGGAACCGGTATCCAGGGTATGGTGATGAGCGGTGACCGTTGGGAAAGCGAGAAAGAAATAGCAGATACCTATTTGAACAATATGGGTGCTTACTATGGTAGTGAAAAGAATTGGGAAGCCTTCCGTCAATTCGCTTTCGAAGCTGCGCTGACACGTACGGATGCGGTTATACAGCCTCGCCAGAGCAATACGTGGGGAGCATTGAGCCTCGACCACGTGTACGAGTTTATGGGCGGGCTCAACCTGGCTGTTCGTAATGTGACGGGAAAAGACCCGGATGCTTACCTGAGCGATTACCGCAATCGCAACAACTTCCGCATGCAGGAGGTCAAGGAGGCTATCGGAGTGGAGAGCCGTACGACTATCTTCAACCCTACCTATATCAAGGAGAAAATGAAAGGAGAAGCAGGTGATGCGAATACATTTGCCGAGATTGTACAAAACACATATGGCTGGAATGTGATGAAGCCCAAAGCTATCGATAAGGAAATGTGGGATGAGATATATAATGTGTACGTAAAGGATAAGTTCGGCCTGGGCTTGCATGAATATTTCGAGCAACAGAATCCGGCAGCTTTGGAGGAGATGACTGCTGTTATGCTGGAGACGGTGCGCAAGGGAATGTGGAAAGCCAGCGAGCAGCAAGTGGCCGATATAGCCAAGTTGCATACCGATTTGGTAAACAAGTACAAACCCTCCTGTTCCGGCTTTGTTTGCGACAATGCCAAGTTAAGGCAGTTCATTGCTTCGAAAACCGATGCGCAGGCAGCGGCGGAATATAAGAAAAACATTGTTCAGATACGTGAAGCTGCCGCATCCGATGACAAGAAAGGGATGGTGATGAAAAAAGAGGAGATGGCTTCTACCGCAGAAGAACAGACCAATGTACTGAGCAATACGATAGTCGGTTTGGTAGTAGTGCTTGCTATCGTCGTACTGCTGTTGCTCGTCCGTCATCGTCGTAAAAAACTACAGGAATAATGGAAACGGTTGTTTTTGTACTTATGATATTGGTTTGCTTCAACTTCATGTTGAAGCAAACTTATCGTAAATTAAGGTCGGTGCTGGTAATATCCGTCATCTGTGCCTTGTTTGTAGGGCTGATGTGGCCTTATGCTATCGAGCAGTCCAAAACCCAGATTGCCGACTGGCTGGCTAATCCTGCACTGATGCTCGATACCTCCGTTGTACTGAGCGTGGAAGTGGTTCTGCAGATGACCTTCTGCATGCTGGCTGCACATATCCAAAGTGCCGGACCTGTGAAGAAGCGCGTGCTATGGGCTTATAAGGCACTGCGCTGGTTTCCGGGTATTTTAGTTTTTCCGGTACTGTTCTGCGGCTTGGTTGCATTGATATTCTCCTTTCCCGGGGTATCCTTTTCCCTGATTGCCTGGAGCATGGCAGCGGCGGTATTCATATTGATACCTGCCGGGAGCTTCCTTTTGCGCTGGTTACTGCCCGAAAAAGAACTTCGGCTGGAATTGCTTTTCCTCGCCAATGCCCTGATTGCTATTTTGGGAATTATCGCTACTGTCAACGGCCGTACGGCAGTGAAAGGAATAGACGAGGTAGACTGGGGAGCGTTGGCAGGCTTGACAATCCTGCTTGTTGCCGGTGCATTGGTCGGAATGATTTTAAGAAAAGTGAAATTGAAAAGACAAACTAACTAATTAAATAAAAATTATGAATTACATTTCAGACATTCTCTATTGGATATCTACAGGGCTTCTGGTTCCTGTTATCGTATTGTTGATTATTCTTTTCGGACGTTCGGTCTTGCTCCTCGGAAACTTTTTCGGGCAATATCTGGCTATCCGTAAGACCGATGCTCTGTTGCGCAAGGAGTTGGATGCATTGACTCCTGAAACTGTTTCGGAGCTGGGCGGACACCTCTCCAAGAAGAACAACTCTTTGGTGGTTACTTACATTCACCGTATTATCGAGATGAAAGATAGTCCGGCGCACGTGCAGCGCCTGCTTGCCGATTTTGAGATAGCGGCGGATAAAGATTTGGCAATATCCAAGACTCTAACCAAAATGGGACCGATGTTGGGATTAATGGGAACGCTGATTCCAATGGGTCCGGCACTTGTAGGGCTTTCCACCGGCGACATTGCCTCGATGGCCTACAATATGCAGGTGGCATTTGCCACTACGGTTGTCGGGCTGTTCTCCAGTGCTATCGGGTTTATAACACAGCAAGTCAAGCAGCGTTGGTATTTGCAGGATATGACTAATCTCGAATTTCTCTCTGAATTGTTAAACCAAAATCAAAAAGAATAATGAAAAGACGTTTGCTGAGAAAAGAAGAAGATAGCGACCCGATGAGTGTGGTAAGCAATCTTTTCGATGTTGCAATGGTATTTGCCGTAGCACTTATGGTTGCATTGGTGAGCCGTTACAATATGACCGAGATGTTCAGTCAGGAAGACTTCACTATGGTAAAGAATCCTGGAAAAGAGAACATGGAGATTATTACGAAAGAAGGTCAGAAAATCAATAAATATACTCCGTCGGAGAATCAGGATGCCAAAAGCGGTAAAAAAGGCAAAAAGGTAGGGATTGCTTATGAGTTGGATAACGGCGAGATTATTTATGTGCCCGAAGAGTAATTCCATTGCACCTAAAATTATTACCTTTGCTGCTCGAAATTTATAAATAACTAAGAGATGTTACAACCGGAATTGAAATTAAGACGTGATAAGATACGTGCCCTCATGGCCCAACAAGGTATCGATGCGGCACTTATTACCTGCAATGTAAACTTAATCTATACGTATGGTTGCGTAGTAAGCGGCTATTTATACCTGCCGTTGAATGCTCCTGCGCGTTTGTTCATAAAGCGCCCTAACGATATTGAGGGCGAGCATATTCATCCTATCCGTAAGCCGGAGCAAATAACCGGATTATTGAAAGAATGCGGTCTTCCTTTGCCGGTCAAGTTGATGCTGGAGGGTGACGAACTACCCTTTACGGAATATAATCGTTTGGCTGCCTGCTTTCCCGAAACAGAGGTCGTGCCTTGCGGCACTGCGTTGATTCGTCAGGCACGAAGCGTAAAAACTCCGATGGAAATCGAAATGTTCCGTCGTTCCGGAGCTGCCCATACAAAGGCATACGAACAGATTCCCTCGGTTTATCAGCCGGGAATGACCGACCGTCAATTATCTGTTGAAATAGAACGGTTGATGCGTCTGGAAGGTTGTCTGGGTATTTTCCGCGTATTCGGACAGAGTATGGAAATCTTCATGGGAAGTCTTTTGGCCGGTGACAATGCAGCGGTTCCTTCTCCGTATGATTTTGCATTGGGCGGCAAAGGGCTTGATCCTTCATTGCCCGGTGGCGTGAGCGGCACTCTCCTGCAAGCGGGGCAATGTTTCATGGTGGATATGGGTGGAAACTTCTATGGTTACATGGGCGATATGAGCCGTGTGTTCTCCATTGGCAAGTTGCCGGAACAGGCCTATGCTGCACATCAGACGTGTTTAGAAATACAAGAGGAGATTGTGGCAATGGCAAAACCGGGAACTGTTTGTGAAGATATGTATAACAAGGCTATTGAAATAGTAACGAAAGCCGGTTTTGCGGATTATTTTATGGGAGTAGACCAAAAGGCAAAATTCATAGGGCATGGCATTGGTTTGGAAATAAATGAAATGCCTGTATTGGCTCCTCGTATGAAGCAGGAATTGGAACCGGGTATGGTTTTTGCTTTGGAACCCAAGATTGTTTTACCCGGTATAGGTCCTGTCGGAATTGAAAACTCATGGGCAGTAACCACCGACGGCCTTGAGAAACTGACTTTGTGCAAAGAAGAAATCATAGAATTATGATGGATAATTAGCGATTAGTGGTTAGTGATTAGGTTGGTAATTACGTCGCATGACAGTCGCTAATCGTTAACCGCTAATCACTAATCACTAACCGCTTACTTCACCCTTCTGTTTAATTGGTTATTAGCCTTGGACGGTTTTGATTTTCCGATTCTTTTTCCTGTCGGTTTGGCTTTTTTGTTCCGGTTAGGGTGCGATTGTGCGTTTTTATTCCCCTTCATAATATTCACATAGATAATAACGGGCGATAAAGTCCCAATTTTGCTGTAGTATTTCTTTGCCGTTGTCAAATGGAAATTGCACATCGGGTAATATTCCTTTGAGCATACCGTACTTTATTAAGTCGAACGGGCAGGCTCCCGGGCGGCAAAAGAGTTTGTAGCCTTCGGCAGCAGCGCGTTTGGCATTGTACATCGGGTTGTGCTCTTCACAAAAATAGGCAGCTACGTCGTGGGCTATTAGCATACCTTTGGCATTGGCGTATATTACGAATTCTTTCTTGTACTGTAAGTCAGGAAGTAAAGCAGAACGGGTATTTTCCCATTTTAGAACTTCAACAAAGAATTTGCAGAGTTCTTTATAGGTAGCAAAATATAATAAAGGTTTGCCACCGCTGTATTCCAGACAATGCTCCACATCCTTGCTCAGTTTTGTTTCAGGAGTGATTTCGGGAAGAGGAACAAAGGGCATATCTAACAAATCCGGTCCCATTACCCATAAAAAAGAAGAAGTTTTTTCATTGATAGGCGCTTCTTCAAATTTTTCGTCCATCATTTTATAAGCTTCCTGAGCTAAAGCCAACAAGTCCTTATCATACGGATTTTGTAACGTATATTCATCCGGTCCATAGAGTGCAAAGTGTGATTTTAATGTCCACAGTACAAATGCTATATCTTCCGGATTGATTTCATCGGGGATGTAGCTGTCGGATAGCGGATAGAAGGGAAGGTAGGTATTATACTGTTTGTAGTATAATTCGGTGAATGTCTTCCAACCGCCGGTCTGGGCAATTACATCCTGAAAATACATAGTGAGTGAGACTGTGGCATCTTTCTGCGCATAGTCATCTTCCTTGAATAGAGGAGATTGCTTTACTAACGATAGGATACTTGCTGAAAAATTGAGATACCATTGGTCGCCGGGTAGTACACGTGTACGTTCGTTGGCAGCCAACCATTGTTTCATGGGAATAGGAACTGGCTTCATTGCTTGTTTACTTTTAATGTATGAATAATATGTATGGACTATAATCTTTTCAGAGCCAGCTTGATAACCTGTTCTACCGGTGCATTGGCATCTTCCTTCAAAATAGCCGTCACTACTTTTTGTGAAGGAGCTTGTGCAAATCCCAGCATTGTAAGGGCGGCTACGGCTTCTTCTTGTACTTGTGCATTGGCGGCGGTAAAGGCAGGACCGGTTATGTCAACCGCTCCGGAAACCATTCCACAGGTTTTTATTTTGTCTTTTAAATCGACTATCACACGCTGGGCTGTTTTTAAACCGATTCCTTTCACCGTTTTCAGCAAGTTGGCATTCTCCGTGCTGATAACATTTATCAATTCGGAAGGCGATAAAGCCGAAAGAATCATGCGGGCCGTATTGCCGCCGATGCCTGATACGGAAATCAGCAGAAGGAACAGCTCACGCTCTTGCTTGTCTGCAAAACCATAAAGGATATAGGCGTCTTCGCGGATAGCTTCATAGATATATAGCTTGCAGCTTTTCTTTCCTTGTATGGCAGCATATGTGTTCAGGGAAATATTTACGGCATATCCCAAACCGTTACAGTCTATAGTTGCGCTTGCCGGACTCAGCTCGGCAATTTCACCTTTAATGTATTCTATCATATGATTATTATTCCTAATTCTGCGAATGTAGGAATTATTATTGACTTTTAGTCTCTAAAAAAAGAAAAACTCTGTGAAACTTGAGGGCTTCTATAGTTAAGTTATAAATTAAAATGCTTACTTTTGCGCTCATAAAATAGAAAGTTGATAACTAAAACCGATAAAAAGATGAAAAAAGTAAGAGCAGCCATCGTGGGTTATGGCAATATCGGACATTTTGTACTTGAGGCATTACAGGCAGCTCCCGATTTCGAAATCGCAGGAGTAGTACGTCGTGCAGGGGCAGAGAACCGTCCTGCAGAATTGAGTGAATATTCCGTAGTGAAAGATATCAAAGAGTTGAAGGATGTGGATGTGGCCATCCTTTGTACTCCTACGCGTAGCGTTGAGAAATATGCTAAAGAGATATTGGCACTTGGCATCCATACAGTGGACAGCTTCGATATTCATACCGGCATTCCGGCATTGCGCCGTACACTGGATGCTGAGGCAAAAGCACATAACACTGTTTCTATTATTTCTGCCGGTTGGGATCCGGGAAGCGATTCTGTTGTGCGTACCTTGCTGGAGGCTATTGCGCCGAAGGGAATTACCTATACCAACTTCGGTCCGGGTATGAGTATGGGACATACGGTGGCAGTAAAGGCTATCGAGGGTGTAAAAGCCGCTCTTTCAATGACGATTCCTACCGGTACGGGCATACATCGCCGTATGGTCTACATCGAACTGAACGATGGTTACGAATTTGACAAAGTAGCTGCCGCCATCAAAGCCGATCCATATTTTGTAAATGACGAAACGCATGTGAAACTTGTTCCGAGCGTAGATGCACTGCTTGATATGGGACACGGTGTAAACCTGACCCGTAAGGGTGTTTCCGGAAAAACACAGAACCAACTGTTCGAATTCAACATGCGCATCAATAACCCGGCGCTTACTGCGCAAGTGCTGATATGTGTGGCACGTGCTGCAATGCGTCAGCAACCGGGTTGCTATACAATGGTTGAGATTCCGGTTATCGACCTTCTGCCGGGCGACCGTGAAGAGTGGATTGCACACCTGGTATAAAAATATAAAAAAACAGATGGTGCGTTTATATGGAATGCACCATCTGTTACTACTGAACGCATCGTCTGTTATATTCAAACAGACGATGTGTTTTTTATATCCTAACCATCAGAAGAAGAATCTGAGCACATCATTGAAGTTAGCCCAAATCAGCAAGCCGAACAATAGGAACATACCTACCATTTGAGCACGCTCCATAAACTTATCGCTGGGTTTGCGACGTGCTACAATCTCGTAGATGAGGAACAGGACATGTCCGCCATCCAATGCCGGAATAGGCAGAATGTTCATGAAAGCAAGGATGATTGAAAGGAATGCCGTCATGTACCAGAACTGATACCAGTCCCATGTTGCAGGGAAGATGCTGCCGATTGTTCCGAAACCGCCAAGCTGTTTGGCGCCCTCTTTAGAGAAAAGATACTTCATCTGGCTGACATAACCTTTCAGCGTATTTACTCCCAGGGTAACCCCGGCCGGGATAGATGCGAAGAAACTATATTCTTTCTTGACAACGGGCAACAGCTTGTTTGTCTGCAGGGATGCAGCGACACCGATTTGATATAAAGAATCTGTAGTCAGCTTTACGGTATCCGCTACCCCCGCTCTGACGTAAGTCAGGGTGAGAAGGCGGCTGGTACTGTCGTTGGCTGCTTTTTGGCGATTCAGCATTTCTTCCTTAAAGTCGAAGTAAGCGATGTTACGTCCATCCAATTGAGTGATGCTGTCACCCGGTTGTAATCCGGCAAGTGCGGCAGGTTGTCCCGGCATAATGCTGTCGATGACAAACGGATAGCGGAATGAAGCGAAACGGACACTGTCGGCAAGCAGGCGTTCCATCATATCTTCGGGGATGTACACGGATACTTCCTGCCCGTTACGCAATACGCTGACCTGACGTGCATCGACGATGCTTGTCAGCATGTCGCCACCATAGCGTTCAAAAGGTACGCCGTCGGCGGATACCAATATATCGCCGTCACGGAAACCGATTGCTTTAGCCGTTTCATTAAAGTCCATACCCAGCGGGGCTTTCTGTAAAGGTACATATTCATCTCCCCACGCAAAGAGTATCATGGAGTAGATGAACAATGCCAACAGGAAATTGAACAGTACGCCGCCTATCATAATCAGCAGACGCTGCCATGCCGGTTTGGCACGGAACTCCCACGGTTGCATGGGCTGTTTCATCTGCTCGGTATCCATAGACTCGTCTATCATACCTGCAATTTTGACGTACCCGCCTAAAGGCAACCAGCCGATACCATATTCCGTTTCACTGTTTTTCGGTTTGAATTTGAACAAGGTGAACCACGGGTCAAAGAACAAACAGAATTTTTCCACTCGTGTCTTAAATAAACGAGCGAAGAGGAAGTGCCCGCCTTCATGGATTATTACGAGCAATGAAAGGCTCATTATAAGTTGCAGGGCACGGATCAAGAATGTTTCCATCTAATTATTTACTATTTTATTATTTGCAATTTAATTTTTAACTATCAATTCTTTTGCTATTCGTCTGGCTTCTGCGTCAGTTGCCACATAGTCTTCGTAAGCAGGTTTTTGTATAAAGGATACGCGCGCCATTGTCTTCTCGATTACGTCGCTCATGCCGAGGAATGATATTTCGTCCCGTAGGAAAGCGGCTACCACCACCTCATTGGCTGCATTGACGATACATGGCATGTTTCCTGCACGGTGCAGCGCTTCGTATGCCAGCGCCAGGTTGCGGAAACGTTTCGTATCCGGCTGCTCGAATGTCAGGTCCGTGCACAATTTGAAGTCCAGCCGGGGGAAAGACGCTTTCAGGCGTTCCGGATAGGAGAATGCGTACTGAATGGGCAGGCGCATATCCGGCATTCCCAACTGTGCTTTCACTGCTCCGTCCTCAAACTGCACCATTGAGTGAATGACGGATTGCGGATGTACCACTACTTCTATCTGGTCGGGGCGTACACCGAACAGCCATTTTGCTTCAATCACTTCAAACCCCTTGTTCATCATGGAAGCGGAGTCTATTGTAATTTTGGCTCCCATCTCCCAATTGGGGTGCTTCAAAGCCTGTGCCTTGGTTACGGTGGCAAGCTGCTCCATTGTACAGGTACGGAACGGGCCGCCGGAAGCTGTCAGTATAACTTTCTCGACAGGGTTACCCATTTCTCCGGCTAAACATTGGAACACGGCAGAATGTTCGGAGTCTACCGGCAAGATGGGAGTACCGCTGAAACGTGCCAGGTCGTTGATAAGCTCGCCCGCCACGACTAATGTTTCTTTGTTGGCGAGGGCTATCGTCTTGCGTGCACGGATTGCGTTCATAGTCGGTTTCAGCCCGGCATAGCCTACCATGGCTGTCAGTACCATGTCGATAGGTTTTTCCGCCACAATCTGGCATAAGGCCTCTTCGCCGGCATACACTTTGATGGGGAGGTCGGCAAGTGCGTCTTTCAGTTGTTGATATTTCGTTTCGTTTGCTATTACCACTGCTTCAGGCTTGAACTTGCGTGCCTGGGCAATCAAATCCTCTACCCGGTTGTTGGCTGTCAGTACATAGGCTTCGTATCGGTCGGGATGTTCCTCTATGACCTGTAATGCCTGTGTACCGATAGAGCCGGTAGAGCCAAGTATGGCAATTTGTTTCTTCATCAGTCTTATAATTTATGCTTTCAGGTTTATATCTTATACTTAATGCTTTATACTTTTAAAATACGATATAGAGTTCCGGGTTTACCGCCCTTCCTTTGTGCCACAGTTCGAAGTGCAGGTGCGGTCCGGTAGTCAGTTGTCCGCTGTTGCCTACCAGGGCAATGGCTTCTCCGCCTTTTACGGTGTCACCTTCGCGTTTCAACAAAGAGCCGCAATGCTTGTAGACGGATACGAAATCCTGGTTATGCTGTACCTCTATCAAATAGCCGGTTTCGGCTGTATAGGTACTCAGAATGACCGTTCCGTCCAGGGTTGCCAATACGCTTTCTCCCGGATTGGCGGCTATATCCGTTCCGAAGTGCCTCTTTTCGGCATTGAAAGGAGATGAAATCATGCCGCGGGTGGGGCGGTAGAATATCAGTCCGTCTACTTCGGGGCGTGAGGCGATGCTCGTCAGGTTGTATTTCTCCGTTTCCTCGTACTGTTTGCGGAATTCAGCCTCGCGTTGCGTTCGTTCCATAAGCGAATCTTCCCGTACGGTAGTCAGGGAGTCGATGGAATGGATGGTGTCGGTTTTGATTTTACCCAGAAAGATGTCCTGGATATTCATTATGTACAGATTCTGCCTGTCTACGAGTTGCTGGAGCGAGTCTACACGCAGGGCATTCTCCACGACCTGCGCACGAATTTCACTGTTCATGTATCCGGGCAGATAATTGCGCAACGGGGTAAAGGCAACAATCAGGGAGGCAATCAGAAAGAGTACCGTCAGTACGGAAAGCAATACGGAGATTCCGTTCAGTTTGGACACACGTAAGGTGACAATATCCTCAAGGGTATTCTCGTTCGTAATGGTCAGTCTGTATTTGAACTTGATATTACTCCAAAAGGCTTTTCTTCTTTTTTTCTTCTTATTTGCTGCCACTTATAAACTTTCTATTTATAATTTGAACTTTGCGTTTCGCGCCTTATTCACGCTTCTTCCGTATCGTCTAAAGCAAGTAATCCTTCCGGCAGGTCCACCGTGATAACCTTATGCTTCTGGTCGATGTCCATAATGAAATCTTCCTGTGCCGGAATCAGCAATTCTTCTCCTTTATAATCTACCACGAACAGAGTGTTGATGGTAGAGGTATCCACATCCGTCACTTCACCCAGTTGGCCGTGGTGTACTTCTTCCATACGGAAACCGACGAAGAAATCCCAACTGAGTTCTCCCGGTCCGGCTCCCTCGGCATGCTTCACGGGAAAATAAACCTCAATGTTGGTAAACATCCGTGCGCGTTCTGCCGTATCCACTCCTTCGAGTTTGACGAGAGCCGTAGTGTCTGAGCGGAAACGATATTCTTCGATAAAGAACGGTACGAATATACCGTCCAACAGGCAGATGAGATATTCGGCCTCTACACGGTCGAAAATATCATCCGTAAAGGTGAATGACAATTCTCCGTGAATGCCATGAGGTTTGTTGAATATACCTATTTTATATACTTCTTCTTTTCGTATCATATCGTTTTATCGCCTTGTCTGTTGCTTGTCACTTCCTTATATTCTCGTTATTCTTGCTCCGATCGCATTCAGCCGTCCTTCTATATTCTGATACCCCCGGTCTATCTGCTCGATGTTATGAATACGGCTGATGCCGTCGGCGCTCATGGCGGCTATCAGCAGAGCAATACCGGCACGGATATCCGGGGACGTCATATTGCCGCCACGCAGTTTGAAACCGTGATTATGTCCGATTACTACGGCGCGGTGCGGGTCGCACAGAATGATTTGCGCTCCCATGTCTATCAGTTTGTCCACGAAGAAGAGGCGGCTTTCAAACATCTTCTGATGAATCAGCACGCTGCCTTTCGCCTGTGTGGCAACTACCAGCAGTACGCTCAGCAAGTCCGGCGTCAGTCCGGGCCAGGGCGCATCGGCTATTGTCATGATAGAACCGTCAATGAAGGATTCTATCTGATAAGTATCCTGGGCAGGCACATAAATATCATCGCCCCGTTGTTCCATTTTGATGCCCAAACGCCGGAAACTGTCGGGGATGATACCTAAGTTTTCGTGCGAAACGTTCTTGATGGTCAGCTCGCTTTTCGTCATGGCTGCCATGCCGATGAAGCTTCCCACTTCAATCATGTCCGGAAGGACGGTATGCTCTGTTCCGTGCAGTTCGTCCACTCCCTCGATGGTGAGCAGATTGGAAGCGATACCTTCTATCTTTGCACCCATGCGGTTCAGCATCTGGCATAGCTGTTGTATGTAAGGCTCGCAGGCGGCATTGTAGATGGTTGTTTTACCTTTGGCCAATACTGCTGCCATTACGATATTGGCAGTGCCCGTTACAGATGCTTCGTCCAGCAACATATAGCTGCCTTGCAATTGCCGGGCGGATATTTCGTAAACTTCCCGTCTTTCATTGTAAACGAATTCTGCACCTAAATTCCGTATGCCGATGAAATGGGTGTCCAAACGGCGGCGGCCTATCTTGTCTCCGCCCGGTTTGGAAATCATAGCCTTGCCAAAGCGTGCCACCATCGGTCCTACGAGCATGACCGAACCGCGCAGGCTGGAACACCTTTTCAGGAATTCATCGCTCTCCAGATAGGCAAAATCAACATTGGCTGCTTGAAAGCTATATGTATCGATGCCTTTTTTCGATACGTTCACTCCCATATCCCGCATCAACTGAATCAGGTTGTTCACATCCAGGATGTCCGGTATGTTGTGCACCGTCACCTCTTCGGCAGTGAGCAGGGTGGCGCAGATAATCTGCAGCACCTCGTTCTTCGCTCCTTGAGGATAAATGTCTCCGGAAAGGCTGTGTCCGCCTTCTATTACAAATGAAGCCATGAAATAGTGGTTAGTAGTTAGTGATTAGCGATTAACGGTTAGTGATTAGGGTAGCGTGGTGATGTCCTATGATATTAACCGTTAATCGCTAATCACTAACCGCTATTTTAGTATTTTCTTTTATTATTTCTGTTGTTGTTTCTGTTGTTCTGGTTATTCATCTTCGGCCGATAATTCTGTTCGATCCGTTCGGCCATAAGGCGGAGAAGGCTGTCGGTCATCTGCAGTTTGCCGCCGGACAGTTCTGCAAGGTCGTCCGCTATTTTGCGGTCGTCGACAGTATCTTTATTCCAGGACATATAGTCTTTCTTCATGTGGTTGCATATCAGTGCAACGAGGTTCTGCTTCTCGTCACCTTCAGGAAAGTCGATGGCTTTCTTAATCAGCACTTCCAGGGTACGGCCGTAGTGGCGGTAACGTATTTTGGTGCTGGGATAAGGAACGGTTTCCGGTTTGGTTATCAGGTTGTCTTTGCGGATAACTTCGTATGGATAGTCGATGTCCAGCTTGAAGTCCGCCATGATGGCAAGATGATCCCACAGCTTGTGCTTGAAATCGGGTATGTCGCGAAGGTGGGGAAACATATTTCCCATGATGTTGATAATGGTATTTGCACAACGCTGGCGCTCGGAGCGGTTTTCGATTGTCAGTGCATGGTCTACCATATTCTGGATGCTGCGCCCGTATTCGGGCAAAGGCATCCGCTTTTGTTGAGTATTATATTGCATATCCTTTAGAATTAGCGGTTGGTTATTAGTGGTTAGTGATTAGCGGTTAGTGGTTAATGATTAGTGATTAATGCTATACGGTCCAATTGCGCAGCCCGCTAATTGCTAATTGCTAATCGCTAATCACTAACCGCTAACCACTAATCGCTATAAAAGTTTTTTCGGTTGGCTTGCTACGAATTCTTTCAAGTAGAACGGTTCGAAGTAGGCAACGTCTTTAAAATCTTTTTCGGCTATAGCTTTTTCTGCCAGCGGGAACATCATGCTTGCCAGCGGACGGATGCCGTCGATGAAATGGGCGTTGGGATGCACAATCTTTTCCTTGCACTTGGCTGCACCGTCGCCGAAGAAATACACGGGCTGCTTGTCCAGAAACTCCTGATAGGAGTTTTCGTCCACAATGTCTGCCGCAATGTCGCGTACCGGTTTCAGTGCGCGGTCGTAAACGGCGGCGTACACTTCCATGCGGCGGGCATCAATCATGGGGCACAACAGGGCGTCTTCCGGCAGCTCATCGTGATAGAGCAGTACCGGAACGCATTGCACTTTCAGGGTGGGAAGCCCGATGAGGGGCAGGTTGCGCCCGTAACATACACCTTTTGCCATAGACACACCGATGCGTAGCCCTGTGTACGAACCGGGACCGCAACTTACGGCAACGGCATCCAGCGGCATGGCGTGGCTGTCGGCAAATGACAGGGCTTCGTCTACGAATACGCCCAGCGATACAGCGTGTGAAGGCCCGTTCAGGTCTTCTTTTTTGAAAACGTTCTGTCCGTCCTCGCTCACGGCTACGGAGCAGGCCGAAGTGGATGTTTCAATATGCAAGATACATGACATAACTTCTATTCTGATTTTTATTGTGGCAAATTTACGTGATTTGTTTCGATTACACAAGTTGTTTGCCGAATGGTTTGTCGTTGCATTCCTGATTCATTGATTAAATTGCCGGCTGCTTGCTTGCATCTGTTCAGAAAATTAGTGAATATTGCATACTAAGTTGTGCATGCGATATTTGTCTATTGCTCAAATTATTCTCAGTGAATGCAATAAATAATCAGTGAGAATAGCTATCTTTGTCGCATAAAACTATACATTATGATACAATCTATGACGGGCTACGGCAAAGCAACAGCCGAACTGTCCGATAAGAAAATCAATATTGAAATTAAGTCGCTTAACAGCAAAGCGATGGATTTATCTGCCCGTATCGCTCCGCTTTACAGGGAAAAGGAAATGGAAATCCGTAACGAAATATCCAAAATGCTGGAACGGGGCAAGGTCGATTTCAGCCTTTGGATTGAGAAGAAAGATGCGGAACAACTGGCCACTCCTATCAATCAGGAATTGGTGGAGGCTTATTACAAACGGATTAAGGAAATTTCTGCGGCAGCCGGTATTCCCGAACCTGCCGACTGGTTTGCCACGCTGCTCCGTATGCCGGATGTAATGACGAAGAATGAGACTCAGGAGCTGAGCGATGAGGAATGGGCAGTGGTGCATGCGGCAGTGGAAGAGGCTATCAATCACCTGATAGACTTCCGCAAGCAGGAGGGCGCAGCGCTCGAAAAGAAATTCCGTGAGAAGATAGAGAATATAGCACGGTTGCTCGAATCGGTGGCTCCCTACGAGCAGGAACGGGTAGGCAAGGTAAAGGACCGTATCACCGATGCGCTTGAAAAGACATTGAGTGTGGATTATGACAAGAACCGTCTGGAACAGGAACTTATCTATTACATCGAGAAACTCGATATCAACGAAGAAAAGCAACGTCTTTCCAATCACCTGAAATACTTTATCAGCACGCTCGAAAGCGGGAGCGGACAAGGTAAGAAGCTGGGCTTCATCGCACAGGAAATGGGCCGCGAAATCAATACGCTGGGCAGCAAGTCCAATCATGCCGAAATGCAGAAGATTGTAGTGCAGATGAAGGACGAGCTGGAGCAAATCAAGGAACAGGTCCTGAACGTGATGTAAGGAACCGGTTCTGGACGTTGCATGAATTTATGATAAGTTTGCTTCAACATGAAGTTAAAGCAAACCAATTAGAGGATTAAATAGTAAACCGTTAAATAGTAAATACCACAGATGGGTAAACTGATTATATTTTCCGCCCCCTCCGGGTCGGGCAAGTCCACAATTATCAACTATCTGTTGACGCAGAACCTGAATCTGGCTTTCTCTATTTCGGCAACCAGCCGTCCGCCGCGCGGCACGGAGCAGAACGGGGTGGAGTATTTCTTTCTCACTCCCGATGAGTTCCGGAGTCGCATAGCCAACGATGAGTTCCTGGAATACGAGGAAGTGTATCAGGACCGCTTCTACGGAACACTGAAAGCACAGGTGGAGAAGCAATTGGCCGCCGGACAGAATGTTGTATTCGATGTAGACGTAGTGGGCGGTTGCAATATCAAGAAGTTCTACGGCGAGCGTGCTTTGTCCGTTTTCATCCAGCCGCCTTCGGTGGAGGAGCTTCGCAAACGCTTGATAGGCCGCGGCACGGATGCCCCCGAAGTTATCGAGAGCCGTGTGGCGAAGGCCGAATACGAGCTTGGCTTTGCACCGAAATTCGATACGGTCATTGTAAACGATGATTTGGAAACGGCTAAAGCGGAGGCATTGAAAGTGATAACCCAATTTCTGAACCGATGAAGCAGACGAAAGGCAGAAAACTATCGCCGAGAGCCAATAAGGTCCTCTTAGTCCTGAATATCGTTCTGTTTTTGGGAGCTATCGTCTTGGCTATATTGAATGTCGACCTGAAGGAGTACACTCCTGCTGCGGCCATGCTTATTGTGATGTTCATAAGCGGCGTAAATATTTACGGCTGTTGGAAACGCCTGAAAGGAAAGCTTTGATACCATAGCCTTCTGTATTTTTTAATTCTTAATTTTCAATTTATCAAGTGGATATAGGCATTTTCAGCGGTTCGTTCAATCCGGTACATATCGGACATCTGGCGCTTGCCAACTATCTTTGTGAATACGAAGGGTTGGACGAGGTGTGGTTCATGGTGACTCCGCATAATCCGCTGAAAGAAGAAGCCTCTCTGATGAGCGATGAATTCCGTCTGAAGCTGGTGCAGCTTGCCATTGGAGGCTATCCCAAGTTCCGGGCTTCCGATTTCGAGTTTCATCTGCCGCGTCCGTCTTATACCGTGCATACGCTTGATAAATTGAAACAGACTTATCCGCAAGACACTTTCCACCTTATTATAGGTTCCGACAACTGGAAGCTTTTCTCCCGGTGGTATCAGTCGGAGCGTATTCTTGCGGAAAACTTTATTCTTATTTACCCCCGTCCCGGTTATGAGGTGGACGGGAATACTTTACCTCAAAATGTAAAACTGGCCTCTTCGCCCACATTCGAAATAAGTTCTACCTTTATCCGCCAGGCGATGGAAGAGGGCAGGGACGTGCGTTATTTCCTGCATCCGGCTGTCTATGAAGCGTTGAGACAAACTAATCTGTAAAATAAATGAATGACTTGGAAAATTTACAGGCGCCCCACAACTTCGGTGTATGTGCCTCTGCCTGTTGTACGAAACGCTTTACCTGCCTGCGCTATATAGCCTTGCAGAATGCTTCCCTGCAATATCCGTTCCTGCCTACGCTTACTCCCCGGAAGCTGGAGTCGATGAAAGGAAAGTGTGAATATTACCGTCCGAATACGCCGGTGCGTTATGCCCGCGGCTTCACCCGGGTGGCAGAGTTGCTCACGGTTCGGGTGGCGGGTACATTCCGCTTGCGGCTTATTTCCTACTTCGGGCGTAAGAACTATTACCTTGCCCGTAAAGGAGAGTACCTTATCAATCCTGCTGCCCAGCAATACATTATCAGCCAGGCAGAAGCTCTCGGTCTGCGGCTTGATGACTACTTTGACGAGTATGTAGAACGGTATGACTGGTAGGGATAACCGGTTGAAATGCAACGAAATGCAGTTTTCCCACGGCGGGAACTCCGGTTTCCTTAGGGGGAAACGTCAGTTTCCTATGGTAGAAACTTCAGTTTCCCTGCAGGGAAATTCGGGTTTCCTTAAAGGGGAACGGGCGTTTCCTTAAGGGAAACATCCGTCTCCTCCAGTGGAAACGGAAATGGGCTTACTCAAGGCATGCGTCGAGGTCGCGTATAATCTGCTCTTTGTCCATGTGCTGGCCGATGAAGACTATCTTTTGCATGCGGTCTCCGTATTTTTCGTCCCAGTCGCGCATCAGTCCGGGTTCTTGGCGCATCAGTTCAATCAGGTCTTCTTCGGGGGCTGTGGCATACCACAGTCCGGCTTCGGTCAGTTGTTTCTGAGTGCCTGCCTGTTCAAAAAGGTAGGACATGTCGCGGTTGTGGCTGAAATAGCATACGCCTTTGGCACGGATGATGTTGCGGCTCCATCTGGTGGCGATGAAATGGTCGAATTTGTGAATGTCGAATGCCGGACGGCGGTAGTAAACGAAAGTACCGATGCCGTATTCTTCCACTTCGCCCCCTTCGTGATGGTGATGATGATGGTGTCCGTGCTCTTCGTGGTGATGCTCGTGCTCTTCGTGGTGATGTTCATGTTCTTCATGATGATGCTCATGCCCTTCTTCGTGGTGATGATGTCCGTGCGCTTCTTTTTCTTCCTCTTCGGTGGCTGGTTTCTCTATCCCGCGAATCCATCCTGCCGAGGTAGCCACGCGTTCGAAGTCGAACAGGTCTGTATGGATAATCTTCTTTAAATCCACATCCGCGTAATTGCATTCGATGATTTCGGCTGCGGGTTGCAGGGTATGTATAATCTGCTTGATGCGTTCCAGCTCTTCGGGTTTTACTTCCGCTGCCTTGTTCAGAAGAATGATATTACAGAATTCAATCTGCTGGATGATAAGATTTTCAATGTCTTCCTCGTCAATCCCTTTTCGGGTGAGGTCGTTGCCGCAGGCGAACTCGTCTTGCAGGCGCAGGGCGTCCACTACGGTGGTGATGCAGTCCAGGCGGCAGATGCCGTATTGGGTGTACATGCCGCCCAGGCGGGGAATGGAGCAGATGGTCTGTGCGATAGGTTCGGGTTCGCAGATGCCGCTGGCTTCGATAACGATATAGTCGAAACGCTCCATCCGCATGATTTCGCCTATTTGCTCTATCAGGTCCGTTTTCAGCGTGCAGCAGATGCAGCCGTTTTGAAGCGCAACGAGGCTTTCGTCTTTCTTGCCCACGATGCCGCCCTTTTGGATGAGGTCCGCGTCAATGTTTACCTCGCCTATGTCATTGACGATAACTGCGAATCTGATGCCTTGTTTATTGGCGAGAATATGGTTTACTAACGTCGTTTTACCGCTGCCCAGATAACCGGTGAGGAGCAGTACGGGAATTTCTTTTGTTGTCATATCTGTTATTGGTTTTTATTTGCTGTTATTGACGAACCGTACGGTTGCATTCATCAACGCGGCATTGACGGGCAGTGAAGGATTATTGTACACTGCCATTTGTTGCTGCGGTGCGGTGCTTTCGCAATCTTTCAGCACATGGTTCATTTTGTCTATCAGAACGAGTTCTGCCTTGGGAGATGCTTTTTTCAGTAGCATTGCATCCTCTTCCTTTACCTGAATATCGTTTTTGCCTTGAAGAATCAGCACGGGCATTTTCAGGGAAGCGATGACGGTCTGCGGATTGTATTTATACCAGGAGATGAGGTAGGGCTGTACGGAAGGCCGGAACAGCGCCTGCAGATAGGCAGGGACTTGCGCCACCTCTTTTCCGTTTCTTAACGAGCGGTTGATGTCCGCCACTTCTTTCCGTATGGACTCCGGCATCATTTGGGCAGCCACTTGCTTTTCTATGATTTCGTATGCCGGACTGCCTGCGCCGGCAATGGAAATGAAACTCTTTACTTTGGGGCGACTCTGGCAGGCAAGCATGCCGATGAGCGAGCCTTCGCTATGTCCGGCCACTGTGATGCCGGTGAAGCGTTTGTCTTTGGCAAGAAAGTCTATCCAGCCCGTCACATCGTTTACATAATCCTCGAAGCAGAGTTTGGACTCTTCTTTGCCTGCTGCGGCGCTGCCGGCTATGCCGCGTTTGTCGAAACGGAGCGAGGCAATACCTTTCTGTGCCAGTCCCTCGGCAAGGAATTTCAGCGAATTGTTTTTCATCATGGGATTGTTGCCGTCCATGTCGGTAGGGCCGGAACCGGCGATAAGCAGCACTACGGGACAGGTTGTGGCATTGGCAGGCAGGAGAAGTCTGCCTTTGATGTCGCCGGTAGCGGTACTTAGTGTTACAGGGCTTTCTTCGGATGTGAGAGGCTGCGCCTGGCAGTAAGGTTGGAGAAACAGGACGCAACTGAATAGAAGGAGGAGTAATCGTTTCATATCATTTACTTTTTGGTTTTTGGAAAACGGAAGTAAATGTAAACAATATTATCAGATAAAAAAAGAGGAAAGCATGTCAAAATTCGGATAAATCTTACATGCTTTCCTCTTATTATACCGTAACAATCATCCTGCTTACAGGATACCTTGCGACATCATTGCCTTGGCTACTTTCATAAATCCGGCAACGTTGGCGCCCTTTACGTAATTTACGTAACCGTCGGCTTCCGTTCCGTACTGCACGCAAGCCTCGTGGATGTTCTTCATGATGCTTTTCAGCTTTTCGTCCACTTCTTCGGCGCTCCAGCCCAGTTTAATGGAGTTCTGGGTCATTTCGAGGCCCGATACCGATACACCGCCGGCATTGGCTGCCTTGCCCGGAGCATACAGAATCTTGGCTTCCTGGAACACTTTGATAGCTTCGGGAGTAGAAGGCATGTTTGCACCTTCGGATACCGCCATTACACCGTTGGCGATAAGTTTCTTGGCATCGTCACCGTTGATTTCATTCTGAGTGGCAGAAGGCAGAGCGATATCTGCTTTTTCGCCCCAGGGACGTGCACCTTCCACATACTTAACGCCCGGATATTGCTCTGCATATTCGCGGATGCGTCCACGGTAGAGGTTCTTGAGTTCCATGATGTAATCCAGCTTTTCACGGTCGATACCTGCGGGGTCGTATATGTAACCGTCGGAATCGGACATTGTCAGGACTTTGCCGCCCATCTCCAGTACTTTCTCGGCAGTGTACTGAGCCACGTTGCCCGAACCGGAAATCAGGCAGGTCTTGCCCTTGAGGTCTGTACCTTTGGTTTTCAGCATTTCCAGCAAGAAGTAGATGTTGCCGTAACCCGTGGCTTCCGGACGAATCAGCGAGCCGCCGAATTCGCGGCCTTTTCCTGTAAAGGTTCCGGTAAACTCGTGAGACAGTTTCTTGTACATGCCGAACATGAAACCTACTTCGCGGCCGCCTACACCGATGTCACCGGCAGGAACGTCGGTCTCGGGACCGATGTGACGCCACAGCTCCAGCATGAAAGCCTGAACGAAACGCATCACCTCTGCATTTGACTTGCCGCGCGGAGAGAAGTCCGAACCGCCCTTACCGCCACCCATAGGCAGGGTAGTCAGCGAGTTTTTGAAAGTCTGTTCGAAAGCAAGGAATTTCAGAATGGAGAGGTTCACGGAAGCGTGGAAACGGATACCGCCTTTGTACGGACCGATGGCGTTGTTGTGCTGTACACGGTAACCCATGTTGGTTTGTACGTTACCCTTGTCATCCACCCAAGTAACACGGAACTGGTAAACGCGATCGGGGATGCAAAGACGCTCAATCAGATTGGCTTTGTCGAACTCCGGATGTTTGTTGTACTCTTCTTCAATGGTAGAAAGCACTTCTTCTACTGCCTGATGATACTCCGGTTCATTGGGGAACCGTCTTTTCAAATCTTCTAATACCTTAGCTGCATTCATAATCTATTTCTTTTATTGGGTTTGCATATTTATATTGTAAGGCGGTGATGCGGTAGCGCCTTACCTCTTGTTGCGGTTGCAAAAGTAAACATAAAAATGATACAAGCAAACAATTTATAAATAAAATACGGGATAAAACAACAAAAATATTGTTTTATCCCGTAAAAATGAATAAAAAGATATTATTTATTTCCTTTTGAGCGCTTTTATTACAGGAATGAATACCAATGCTGCTGAAATGACAAGTGTCAGGATAATTGGTCCGTCAATCCGTTCGGCGGTTGTCAGTACTATGTAGCAAAGCGCTGCCCAAAGAAGCGTGATGCAAACGATTTGAAATCTGGAAAATTGCCTTTTCATTTGCCTGCTTTCTTTTTGTCCACAATGGCGTCGATAACGGCTACTGCGGTAATGTTTACTATATCGCGCACAGAGCTTTCAAAATCGGTAAAGTGGATAGGCTTGTTCAGTCCCATCTGTATCGGGCCGATGAGTTCGGAGTCCATATCCATCGACTGCAACAGTTTGTATGCGGAGTTGGCGGAGCTCAGGTTCGGGAAGATAAGCGTATTCACATCCTTTCCTTTCAGACGGGTAAACGGATACTTGGCATCGCGCAGTTCGCGGTTCATGGCAAAGTTCACCTGCATTTCGCCGTCGATGGCAAGGTCGGGATAGTTGCGCTGCATGTAGTCCACGGCTTCGTGCACGCTTACCGGACTTCCTTCCTTGTCTGTACCGAAGTTGGAGTAGCTCAGCATGGCCATAACGGGAGTATGGTTGAAGAAGCGTACGGTATACTCCGACAGTTTGGCGATGTCTATCAGTGTTTCCGCATTGGGATGGCGGTTGATAAGCGTATCGGCAAGGAAGTACGTGCCTTTCTTGGAGTTGAGGATGTGCATTGTGCCGAAGTGCTTGAATTCCGGACGGATGCCGATTACTTCTTTGGCCACCTTGATGGTGTTGCTGTACTTGGTGTACAATCCGGTGATGAAAGCGTCGGCCTCACCGGTTTCCACCATCATCATGCCGAAGTAGTTGCGCTCGAACATCTTGTCGTTGGCCTCTTCGTAGGTGACGCCTTCGCGGGCGCGCTTTTCGGAAAGGATACGTGCGTAACGTTCGCGGCGTTCCGATTCGTTGGGATGGCGCAGGTTTACGATTTCAATGCCTTCGAGGCTGAGGTCGAGTTCTTTTGCCAGCTTCTCGATAGCTTCGTCATTGCCTAATATGATGGGATGGCAGATACCTTCGGCCTTGGCCTCAACGGCGGCTTTCAGCATATTGGGGTGAATGCCTTCGGCAAATACCACACGTTGCGGGTTGCGGCGGGCGGTGTCGTAGAGCTGGCGGGTGAGCTTGCTTTCATAGCCCATCAGCTCGCGCAGTTGCAGGCGGTAGGCATCCCAGTCTGCAATGTGCTTGCGGGCCACACCGCTGTCCATAGCGGCTTTTGCCACGGCGCAGGACACTTCGGTGATGAGGCGCGGGTCTACCGGTTTCGGAATGAAGTATTCCGGACCGAAGGTGAAGTTGTTCACATGGTAGGCTTCGTTCACCACGTCGGGTACGGGTTGTTTGGCAAGATTGGCGATGGCGTGTACGGCAGCAATCTTCATCTCTTCGTTGATGGCCTTTGCCTGTGTATCGAGTGCGCCGCGGAAGATATAGGGGAAGCCGATAACGTTGTTAATCTGGTTCGGATAGTCGGAACGGCCGGTAGACATCAGTACGTCCGGACGCGCTGCCATAGCGTCTTCGTAGGATATTTCCGGAGTAGGGTTGGCAAGGGCGAATACAATGGGGTGGTCGGCCATGCTGCGTACCATATCCTGCGTCAGTACATTGCCTTTGGAAAGGCCGAGGAATACGTCGGCGCCTTTGATGGCTTCGGCAAGGGTATGCACGTCGCGGCGGTCGGTTGCAAAGTAACGCTTCTGTTCGGTCAGGTTCTCGCGGTCGCTGGTGATGACGCCTTTGCTGTCCAGCATCAGGATGTTCTCGCGGCGTGCGCCGAGCGACTCGTACAGTTTGGTGCATGAGGTGGCGGAAGCACCTGCGCCGTTCACTACGATTCTTACGTTTTCAATCTTCTTGCCTGCCACTTCCAGTGCGTTCAGCAGTCCGGCGCTGGAGATGATGGCCGTACCATGCTGGTCGTCGTGCATCACCGGAATATCAAGTTCTTCTTTCAGCCGGCGCTCTATTTCAAAACATTCGGGAGCCTTGATGTCTTCCAGGTTGATACCGCCGAACGTGGGGGCAATCGCCTTGACTGCTTCGATAAACTTGTCGGGGTCTTTCTCGTTCACTTCGATATCGAATACATCGATGCCGGCATAGATTTTGAACAGCAGCCCTTTTCCTTCCATAACGGGCTTTCCGCTGAGTGCGCCTATGTCGCCCAGACCGAGAACGGCGGTTCCGTTGGAGATTACAGCTACCAGATTGCCTTTGGCTGTATATTTATATGCGTCCTGCGGGTTCTTCTCGATTTCGAGGCACGGTTCTGCAACGCCCGGAGAATAAGCGAGTGAAAGGTCGGTTTGTGTACTGTAGGGCTTGGTGGGCACTACTTCAATTTTTCCCGGTTTGCCTTGCGAGTGATAGAGCAAGGCAGCTTCTTTGGTTATCTTAGCCATGGTAGATTAGTTAAATTTGTTATGATTTGGTCGCAAATTTAGAGATAAAAGTTCTAATTTGTAGTCTGTATCGGATAATTTCTATTAGAATTATCAGTAAATAAACTAAAAATGCTTATTTTTGGCAATAGATTTAAGTATTACCCCAAATTATTAACTTAACACAGTTGTTTTATGAAGATTTTTAAACTTCCTCTTGCAGGATTATTGTTTTGCACCGCGCCGTTGCTGGCAGGATGCGGAACGAGTGACAAACCCGAAGCTCCGGTTTCCCTGACTTGGGAAATGGGTACGGGTAATGCGGAACCCGGATACTATGAGAACTCCTTTGTTCTTAAAAACATCTCCGTCGCTCCTCTTCCCCGAAATTGGACAATCTATTATTCGCAACTTCCCCGCAATGTGAAGCAGATAGGGAATCCTGCCGTTAAGGTGGAACCGGTGAACGGAAACTTCTTTAAGATGTATCCGACGGAAAGCTTTACTCCGTTGGCTCCCGGCGATTCCATGCGTATCACTTTTCTGTGTTCTTACAAGATAGACCGGAATTCGCACGCGCCTGAGGGCACGTATTGGGTGGCTACGGCAGACGGTAAGGAAAGCAGTCCGCTTCCCGTAACGCTGAATACGCTTGCGTTGCCCTCGCCGGAGTCACTGCCCGGCTATCCGGATGCAACTAAAATATACGAATCGAATCTTCGTCTGGAGAACGTATCGGCTTTGCAACCATGGGATATATTGCCGTCGGTAAAGAAAGCGACGCCTGCCGAAGGCGCTGTTGTGCTGGATGGCAAGGTGGCTTTGGCTTATCCGGACGCGTATGCCGTTGAGGCAAGGTTGTTGAAAGAGAAGTTATCCGCTCTGTACGGCTTGGAAGTAGTGGATAAAGCTCCCGTTACGATTGCTTTGGAAACCTTGGCCGATAAGGCAAAAGCTGTGAACGATGAATACTATGATATGGTTATAGACAGCGACCGGATAAAGATTAGCGCCGCCACTCCGCACGGAGTTTTCAATGGTACGCAAACCTTGCTGGCGATGCTGAAAGGTAAAGAAGCGCCGTACCGGCTGGACGCTATGTCTGTGGAAGATTATCCCGACTTTCTGTATCGCGGGCAGATGATAGACATTGCCCGCAACTTCACTACCGTAGACAATCTGAAAAAGCTGGTGGACGTTTTCGCTTCTTACAAAATGAATGTGCTCCATTTCCATTTTTCGGATGATGAGGCATGGCGTCTGGAAATTCCGGGATTGGAAGAGCTGACCGCCGTGGGCAGCCGCCGCGGACATACCACCGACGAGAGCCGTTGTCTCTATCCGTGCTATGACGGCGGTTACGACCCGGATGCCGCAACCGTAGGCAACGGATATTACTCCCGTGAGGACTTTATCGGTCTGTTGCGCTATGCTGCCGAAAGACATATCCGCGTCATACCGGAAATAGAATCTCCCGGACATGCCCGTGCGGCTATCGTTTCCATGAAAGCGCGTTATAATAAGTATAAGGACACGGATGTGGAAAAGGCCGCCGAATATCTGCTGAGTGAGCCGGAAGATACTTCCCGCTACGCATCCGTGCAGTATTATACGGACAATGTGATAAATGTGGCCATGCCCTCTACTTATCGCTTTATGGAGAAAGTGATTCAGGAACTTGCGGCTATGTACAGGGAAGCCGGCGTACCGCTGGCTACGGTGCATCTTGGCGGCGATGAAGTGGCGCGCGGCGTATGGCTGGGTTCCCCAAAATGTCAGGCGTTGATGAAAGAGAAAGGAATGACGAAACCGCATGACTTGGCAGAGCATTTCATCACGCAGATGGCAGACATTATGCAAAGGAACGGGCTGAAATTCAGCGGTTGGCAGGAAGTCGCTTTAGGGCATACCGAAGAGGCGCACCGGCAATTGCGGACTCAGGCGGCGGGCGTGTACTGCTGGAATACGGTTCCGGGATACGATGAGGTGGTATATCAGATTGCCAATAACGGCTACCCGGTGATTCTCTGTAATGTGGGCAATTTCTATATGGATATGGCGTACAACGGGCATCCCGACGAGCGCGGGCTCGATTGGGGCGGTTATGTGGATGAGTCAGTCTCTTTCTCCATGCTTCCTTTCAGCATCTATCGTTCGTTGCGTATGGACGGTGCAGGCAATCCCGTCGATTTGGATGCAGCGGAAAAGGGAAAAACAGTTCTGACGGCAGAGGGGCGAAAGAATATCCTGGGTGTGCAAGGTCAGTTGTTTGCCGAAACAATCCGTAGCTTTAACGGTGTGGAATACCTTCTTTTCCCGAAAATCATGGGACTGGCAGAGCGTGGCTGGAATGCTTATCCGGCATGGGAAGAACTGCGGGGTGCACAGGAACAGCAAGCCTTCAACAAAGCATTGGCGTTGTATTATGAAAAAATCAGCGATATGGAAATGCCTTATTGGGCAAGGAACGGTATCAATTTCCGCCTGCCTCATCCGGGATTGTTGGTGAAGGACGGTAAGCTTTATGCCAACGTTGCCATTCGAGGTGCTGAAATACGTTACACAACGGATGGTTCGGAACCGGATGCCCAATCCGCTTTGTGGGAAGCGCCCGTGCCGTGCCATGCTCCGGTAGTGAAGGCAAAGACCTTCTGTCAGGGTAAGGAAAGCCTGCCGATAACATTGAAAACTGAATAATAATGAAACGCATCATCCGTTGAGGCTGAATGTATGATTGAACAGCCCTCGACAGATGATGCGTTTCACTTGAACAGATGATGCTTACGCGTTCAGCGCCTGTTCTATATCTGCGATGATATCATCCGCATTTTCAATACCCACCGAGAAACGGATGAGGTCGGGGCGGATACCGGCTTCCAACAGTTGCTCGTCAGAGAGCTGGCGGTGCGTATGGCTGGCGGGATGGAGCACGCAGGTACGTGCATCGGCAACGTGAGTCACGATAGCTGCCAGCTTCAACGAGTCCATAAACTTGATAGACACCTCGCGGCCGCCTTTCAGTCCGAAAGAGATAACGCCGCAGGAGCCGTTGGGCATGTACTTCTGTGCCAATGCGTAATACTTGTTGTCGGGCAGGCCGCAATAGTTCACCCATGCCACTTTGTCGTTTTTGGAAAGGTATTCGGCTACTTTTTGGGCATTGCCGCAGTGTTGCGGCATGCGCAGGTGCAGAGTTTCCAGACCGAGGTTCAGCAAGAACGCGTTCTGCGGAGACTGGATGCTGCCGAGGTCGCGCATCAGTTGCGCCGTTGCTTTAGTGATGTAAGCCAGTTTGCCGAAAGCTTTTGTATAAGTAAGTCCGTGATACGATTCGTCCGGTGTGCAGAGACCGGGGAATTTGTCGGCATGTGCTTCCCAGTCGAAATTGCCGCTGTCTACAACTGCTCCGCCTACGCTGGTGGCGTGTCCGTCCATGTATTTGGTAGTGGAGTGGACTACTATATCGGCTCCCCATTCAAACGGGCGGCAGTTGATAGGAGTGGGGAAAGTATTGTCTACAATCAAAGGCACGCCGTGCTTGTGGGCGATACGGGCGAACTTTTCGATGTCGAGAACTTCCAGCGTAGGGTTGGAGATTGTTTCGCCGAACAGGGCTTTGGTGTTCGGACGGAAAGCGGCGGAGATTTCCTCTTCGGGCGCATCGGGGTTGACAAACGTTACATCGACACCCAGTTTTTTCATTGTCACGCCAAACAGGTTGAACGTTCCGCCATAGATAGTGGATGAGCATACGAAGTGGTCGCCTGCCTGGCAGATGTTGAAGATAGCATAGAAATTCGCTGCCTGTCCGCTCGATGTCAGCATGGCGGCTACACCGCCTTCGAGGGCGGCTATCTTGGCTGCAACGGCATCGTTCGTAGGATTCTGCAGACGGGTGTAGAAGTAACCGCTGTCTTCGAGGTCGAACAGACGCGCCATTTGCTCGCTGGTATCGTATTTGAAAGTTGTACTTTGATAAATGGGGAGTACGCGGGGTTCTCCCTTTTTAGGAGTCCACCCTGCCTGTACGCACAGTGTCTCCGGCTTGAATTGCTTTGCCATAATGCTATCTGTATTTAGAGTTTCTTTTCTTTAAAACATGTAAGTTGTCGCAAAAGTAGGGAAAAAAATATAATTTTGTGCGCGCGAATGGTAAAATGCTATAATTTAGCAGTTGAAAATCTGCTGCCGATACGAAATAAATGACGAATAACGGGAATATGAAACGTATATTTTGCTTGCTTGCTGTTCTCTTCTGTACTTTTCTTCTTTTGGATGTCTCTGCTCAGGGAGAATATGCCACACCCAAATCGGGCGAGGGTATTTCGTCTTTTCTGGAACGGAACAAACGTCCGGGAAAAGCCTACTATAATGAGTTTATGAAGCTGAATGAAAAACGTCTGCGTGGAAAAGAGGAACTGCGATTGGGCGTGAAATATGTGTTGCCGCCCTTGAAGAAAGGGACTTCTGCCTCCGTTTCGCCCAAAGCTGTTGCCGGTAAAAAGAGAGTGGTTCGCGAACGGCTGTTCGGGAAGAAGCTGGCCGATGTGCCAGTGACGTCCAACCGCTTGCAGGGTGCTTGCTTCTATGTGGTCAGCGGGCATGGCGGTCCCGATCCCGGAGCTATCGGAAAAATTGGAAAGGTGGAATTGCACGAAGATGAATATGCCTATGATGTTGCCTTGCGCCTTGCCCGTAACCTGATACAGGAAGGGGCGGAAGTGCATATCATCATTCAGGATGCCAAAGACGGAATCCGCGACAGCCGCTACCTTTCCAACAGTAAGCGGGAAACGTGCATGGGCGATGCCATTCCGCTGAATCAGGTAGCCCGCCTGCAACAGCGTTGCACCAAAATCAATGAACTCTACCGGAAAGACCGTAGGAAGTATAAGTATTGCCGGGCTATATTCTTGCATGTGGACAGCCGCAGCAGGAGTGCGCAGACGGACGTATTCTTTTACCATGCTCCGAAAAGCGTGTCGGGAAAGAAACTGGCGGTTACCATGAAAGAAACTTTCGAATCGAAATATGACAAACATCAGCCCAATCGCGGATTTGAAGGGACTGTCAGTTCGCGTAACCTCTACGTGCTGCTGCAAGCCGCTCCGGTTTCGGTCTTCGTTGAATTGGGCAATATCCAGAATACGTTCGACCAGCGCCGTTTCGTTATCAGTTCCAACCGTCAGGCTCTGGCAAAGTGGATGACGGAAGGATTCATTGCGGACTATAAGCAGGTGAAGTAGGGGTGTTTATCTGTTTCATAAGGTATGGTTTCTCATTCCGGACATAATGAAGAATGACGAACCCATACCTTACATATTTTAATTTATTCTATCGGAATATAGATTTCTGTCAGTAGCTCATCCGGTGCAGTATCAGCCGGATTATTCAGGTATCGTTCGGCACTGGCTTCATCCCTGAATGTACATTCCATTTCAGGGATGTATTTTCCATAGATTGTGTCGTACACACTTTGCAGGTGTTCGTACGAACCCTTATACAGGAATATGGCATAGCGTCCTGCCGGAAGTTGCTTGAAGCCGATATTGCCTTTCGGAGTTGCGGCGGCAGGCATAACCATACATACATCGGTACGCAGTTTCTCTATCGGGGTCACTTTAGGGTCGTCATGAAAAATACAGTAAGGCATCACTTCTCCCATTGGTAGCTTTTCCTCTTGGACAAATTGTTGAAGGCGCATCCACGTGCCGCAATAATCATTTAGTTTATAGTCTCCGAACAATCGGATATAGATCACATTTCGGACCGGAAGTTCTTTGATTTCCCGTTTCAGTTTGAGTTCAGGACGGATAATAGCTGGTTTCATAATTACAAAGTTTTTATTGTTACGATATTCTAAAGGTGAAATACCGTAGAACTGCTTGAACACTTTAGACAATGACGAGGAAGACGAATAACCGATGCGATAAGCAATGTCGGCTATCGGCAAATCGGTGTAGCGCAATAACCGTGCTGCCGTTTCAGTACGTGTCCGGACAATAAACGTACCTATGGGTTCGCCCAAAAAAGCTTTCATGATGCGGTGGAAGTAGAACGGAGAGAAATGGGAAATCTTGGCCAGCGATTTCAGGTCGATTTCTTCTCCGAGGTGGAGATTGATATAATCCACCACTGCATTCACACACTTCTGATACTCTTCCCGGGTTGTCTTCTTGGTTTCCATATATTCTATCGGTTTGTTCACGATGCAAAAATAAGGGGAAAAAGGGATAGGGGACTTGTCCGATGTTGCTATAAATGTGGTTTGCCGCATATTTGTTGGACATTTGTTGGACGGAAGTTCGTTAATAATCATTGTTTGTTTAATCTGAAAAGACAAAACATATGTAATTTTGCAGCGGATTATATTATATAAATAGCTTTTGAATGAGTATATGAAAGAGGCATTTCTTACTTTAGGGCGTGGTGTAGGCCAGGTGATGTTTCAGAACAATGCGCTGTCGGGGGTATTGATGCTGGCAGGTATCCTTCTGAATTCCTGGCAAATGGCCTTGCTGGCGATTGCGGGTAATGTTGTAAGTACACTAACGGCTTGTCTTTCCGATTACAGTCGCGAAGATATAAGGAACGGACTTTACGGGTTTAACGGTACTTTGGTAGGAATAGCAATCGGAGTTTTTATGCCGGTTTCCGTAGCTTCTTTCTCATTGTTGGTTGCAGGTGCGTGCTTATCCGCTTGGATAGCCCGTCTTTTCAGCTTGCAGCGGCGGGTGCCGGGATTTACCGCTCCTTTCATCCTTTCGGTGTGGATATTGTTGGCTGCTTGCAGAGGGATGATGCCGTCTTTGCTGTTGCCTTCCGGGAATGCAGTGACAGCCCAGTCACTCTCTTTTTTGCAGGCTTTTTGTCTGAACATCGGTCAGGTGATGTTTCAGGGGAATACAGTATTGGCAGGAGTGCTCTTCCTGCTGGGTATCATGGTTAATTCCCGTATCAATGGCTTTTATGCTGCATTGGGAGCGGGGCTTCCCATTCCGTTCGCTCTGCTGTTGGGAGTGGATGATGCTGTTTTGAATGCCGGATTGATGGGATATAACGGAGTGTTGTGCGCCATTGCTTTGGGAGATAAAACATGGAAAGGCGGCGCGTGGGCCACAGTGGCTGTATTGCTGTCCGTCTTACTCCAGATAGGCGGTATGAAGTGGGGAATAACAACCCTCACCGCACCGTTCGTTGTTGCTGTATGGATAGTGGCAGGGTGCAGGGCCGGATGGAAAAATAGAAATAGAAACTGAAAATTGCTGAATATTACAAAGTATGACCGAGAAAACCCGATTGCAGCTCTTGGCGTGGGCAAGAGAATATCATTGTGCAGCCTTTATACAAGGTGATCCTGTTCAGTTTCCGCATCGGTATACGCAGAAACAGGATATTGAGGTTAGCGGCTTGCTCACTGCTATAATGAGTTTTGGCAACCGCAGGCAGATATTGAAGAAAGCGGACGGACTGCATGGTTTAATGGGAGCTTCACCCTACCGGTATGTCTTGTCCTGCAGGTGGAAAGAAGATTTCCTGCCTACAGATAGGAGCAGCTTTTACCGTATGCTTTCCCATGCGGATTTTTATACTTACTTTGCCCGGCTACACGCTGCCTATACCCGTTTTGATAGTTTGGAAGATGCCTTGTCGGTTTATCCGGGTACACCGATGGAGAAGCTGTGCGCATTTCTGGAAGTTTCAGCCAAGAGCCCTCAAAAGAAACTGAATATGTTTCTGCGGTGGATGATACGGAAAGAGTCGGAAGTGGATTTCGGTATTTGGAAGAGCTTTGACCGTCGCGATTTGCTGATTCCTTTGGATACGCACGTTTGCAGGGTGGCTTATCTTTTGGGGCTTACCGATACGGAAACATTCTCTCTGAAGAATGCGCGGAACATAACCGAGGCTTTGGCGGAAGTCTTTCCGGACGACCCCTGTTTGGGAGATTTCGCATTGTTCGGCAGCGGGGTAAACGGAGTGCTGTAAGATTGGGCTTTGGTCTTACCAGTCTATCTCCTCAATGCCTTTGCTCCGTAAATAATCGTTGGCCTTGCTGAAGTGCCTGCAACCGAAGAAACCGTATTCGGCGGAACGGGGTGAAGGATGGACGGTTGTCAGAATAAGATGCTTGCTGCTGTCTATCAAGGCTGCCTTTTCTTTGGCATAAGCTCCCCAAAGCATGAATACGAGATGTTCCCGTTCATCACTTAATTTCTTGATTACCGCATCTGTGAAAGTTTCCCAGCCCATGTTGCGGTGCGAACCGGTTTCGTGGGCGCGTACCGTAAGGACAGAGTTCATGGAGAATACTCCCTGAGCCACCCAGCGGTCCAGATTGCCGGAAGTAGGAATCGGTTTGCCCAAGTCTCGATGTATCTCCTTGAATATATTGGCGAGTGATCCCGGTATGACTACTCCTTCCGGTACGGAAAAGCATATCCCGTAATATTGTCCGGGGTTGGGGTAGGGCTCTTGTCCTAAGATAACCACTTTTACTTTTTCAAAAGGGCATGAGTTGAAAACATGAAAGATAAGGTGTCCCGGCGGCAGCACGTTGGCACGTCCGTATTCGCTTTTCACAAATGATACCAATCTTTCAAAGTAGGGCTTGTCGAATTCTTCTTGTAAACGTTGCCGCCAGCTCTCTTCTATCTTGACTTTCATAGGATACTGCATCTAAATACGATGCAACAAATGTACAAATAATCTCTGTGGGTGCGTATGTGTTTTGCGGATAAAAAAACTCCGATTCGTCACGAACCGGAATTCTTTCTTTAATGAGATTTACATTTAGAAAAGACTATTCTTTGACAATTTCGCCTTTTTCGTTTAAAAGCGTTTCCGCTTCCTGACCGTCTTGGGTGACGATGATGATTTTGTAGAGTGTGGTCTCTTCCGTTTCTTTTACGTAGGCTTCTTTTACAGATGCACCTTCATAATCTTTGGCTAATGTCTGCATAACAGCCTGTGGCAATTCTGTCGGGTCGATTTTCACAAATTCGTCTTGCGGAACTTGTGCTTCTGCCACGATTGCTGATGAGTTGTTTACTTCCTGTGCGAATACTACAGAACTTCCTGTTCCTAAAACCATTACTAATGCTGCTAATACCTTTTTCATAACTTTCTGATTTTTAGTGAATATTTGGGGTTATCATCTCTAACACTTATCATAGGACAAATAGAATGCCAAACTGTATTGGTTGTCGGTATATGCTTGATTTACAGATTAATTATGCGAAGTTGTCCCGAAAAGTCCAATGTAGAAACATGTAGAGTGTTGTAGAAACGGGTAACACATTTGAGGAATAATTACACAGAATCTTAACGGACTTCTTATTTATTCTATATAAATTTGCGCCATACTTAAAATAGATATGAATATGCTTAGACTGAATGTTTTTATTCAAGTGAGTGCGGATAACCGTGCTGCTGTGATGGAAGCTGCAAAAGAACTGGTAGCTTGTTCCCTGAAGGATAACGGTTGCATTGCTTATGACATTTTTGAAAGTGCAACCCGTGAAGATGTCCTTATGATTTGCGAAACATGGAAAGATGAGGAGTCTTTGGCTGCACACGAAAAGGCGGCGCATTTTGTGACTTTGGTTCCTAAAATACAAAGCCTTGCTTCTATGAAACTGGAGAAATTCAGCTTCTGATAATAAACAATATTATTTGAAAAAGTCAACCATTGCGTTGACTTTTTTGTTTTTTACTTCATATATGGTAAATGGTATGAAGCAAATAATCTTTATTTTTGTAATGCTAATAAGTTGTCTGTCCTGTGTCGGTAAATCGGCTGGTCAGGCGGAAAGGAGAAACGATATGAAGTCAATGAAAGAAATTTATCTGGCAGGCGGATGTTTCTGGGGAACCGAACATTTCCTGAAGCAAATAGAAGGTGTAGAAGTTACCCAAGTGGGATATGCAAACGGAAATATAGCCAATCCTACCTATCAGCAAGTCTGTACAGGTACTACGGACTTTGCCGAAACCGTAAAAGTACAGTATGATTCTGATAAGGTGACCTTGCCTTTTCTTATCGACCTTTATTTCAAGACAATTGATCCTACCAGTCTGAACCGTCAGGGAAATGACCGTGGTACTCAGTATCGCACAGGCATTTATTATATCGATGCAGTCGATCTGCCTGTTATCCGTGAAACCGTTAGCCGTCTGGCTGCCAACTACACCCGCCCGCTGGAAGTGGAAATTGAGCCGTTGAAGAATTTTTATCCGGCAGAAGAGTATCATCAAGATTATCTGGATAAAAATCCGGGCGGCTACTGTCATATCAATCCTGCGCTATTCGACCTGGCACGTAAAGCAAAGATGAAGAAACCGGTGGCGGCTTACAGTAAGCCCGATGATGCAACTTTGCGTTCGCAACTCACTGCAGAACAGTATGCCGTTACTCAGAAAAACGCCACCGAACCGCCTTTCCGTAATGCCTACTGGGATGAACACCGTCCGGGCATCTATGTGGATATTACTACGGGTGAACCTTTATTCGTCTCTACCGATAAGTTCGATTCCGGTTGTGGATGGCCCAGTTTCTCCAAGCCGATTGACCGCAAGCTGATTCAGGAGAAAGCAGATACCACCCACGGAATGGTACGTACGGAAGTCCGTAGCAAAACAGGTGATGCCCATTTGGGACATGTCTTTACAGATGGTCCTGCCGATAAAGGCGGATTGCGTTATTGCATCAACAGCGCCTCTTTGCGCTTTATCCCTAAAGAGAAGATGCAGGCAGAAGGATATGGTGAATATTTAGAACTGGTAAAATAATACACAATGGACATATTATTACTAAGTAATGAGGATACATGCCGCAGCCGTATCGCACAAGAACTCCTGCACACATTTGGCAGAGGAATGAATATTTCTACGGCAGGAGTTATGGAAGGAAATTGCGTTCCCGATGTCGTATGCAATGTGATGGAGCAAAACGGTTACGGCATATCGCGTAAAAAGCCTTCCGGTGTCGGAGCATATGCGCATCGGTCATGGGACTATGTTGTTACCCTGTGTAAAGAAGCTGAGGAAGAACTGAGCTTCCTCACCCTCAATGCCAAACGGCAGGCGCATTTTAACTTTGAAGACCCTTTTAAAAATCGTTCTCAAAGCGAGGGTGAACAGGAGCAACAAATAGCAACCCTCTATGAAACAATGTATCGGCAACTGTACGAGTTCTATCGCGATGAGTTGAGCGAGCAACTATTGCCCCGTTGTACGTGCGGTGCAAATACTTATTGCCGTTGCGAATAGCTTTTTTTTGACTGCTTACGCTATTCAATCTTTGTCCGAATATCATGTTCTTCCGGGATTCTTCTTTTTTAGTAAAGGGGAGCGGTATTTATAAGTATGATTTAATTATAAATATCCGGATATAAAATAGTCAATGCCTTATAAAGGTTTGTCTCTTTTACAATAGTCTCCTCTTTATTATCAAGTTTGATTCCCGGTTCTTTCTGGCATAGATACGTTCTCATGCTTTGGCCTTCTTTTGTATGGAAATTATCTAAAGCCATATCAATGTATCCCCAATAATTATTTAAGGGATGATTGGATGCACTGCGTATACTGTTTATACGTGATTTCCAATTAGGATGATTGGTAAAAGTAATGCGGTTGTTCCTGATGTCTTCAATCAGGCACACTGCCTGGATAATACTACTAGTTAATATTTCTTTTAAATCGATGTTTAGTGTATTGTCGAATAGTTTGTCTAAACAATAAAGCCTCATTTTCGTAGTATTTGTCAGGCTATTGTCTTTTTGCCAATCTTCCGTTTTTTTGTGCCTGTATCCTAACTCCCATAATAGAAGTAGAAACTCCGGATGATATATTCTTCCTACTTCCAGCCCTGTTTGTAACTTGTGAAGTGTATTGGGGGCGTGTATGGCATCTCTAATTTCATTAGCTTCCTCTTTTATCAGTAGGTTGAGTATGGAAGAAGAGTGTTTGTGATCAGCGAGGTAAAACAATGCCTCAAGGAATTCTTCGTGGGGAAATGTATGCCATAGTGTATTGATTTTCTCTTCAGCAGTAGCACCGGCTATGTGATGATATCCCCAAACCGGACGTTCTTTCTCTATACTTATGCTTAATGTTTCCAACATATCTGATAGTTCGGTTTTATGAAAGAGGGAGATGGCCGTTTGGTAAGGGTCGGGCTGTTCGTCTTCTAAGAAACGGACAGCCGGTACTTGCAATTGAGGATAGAGTAGCTTTAATATTTTGTATTCTTTAGGTTTCTTCCATGCTATGATTTCATTTTTATCTAATTTGTTGTGTTTTCTTAGGAATGACTCTGCCTTGTAAACCTCTTCCCATTTACCGCTTTGTTTGAGTGCTGCCTCACAAAATATCCAATGATTTTTGTAATGGGTTATTGCGTTATTAGCGATACATACCCATACATTGGTTTGAAAACTGAAATACTCGGGTTTGTTGGAAAGTAATGCTTCAATCGTATAAATTGTTCCTGAAAGGTCCACTCCGGAAGTAATTAGAGTTGTTATTAGTTCAGCTTGCCCTTCCTGATACAATTTGAATGCTAATCTGGAGAAAGTAGCATAATATTTATAGGTGTCGGTGGGGAACTGCTCTTTCATGATTTTTCTATCTTCATAAGTAATTTGATAACCACATTCGAGCAATTTTATTAAGTCCTGGACACCGTAAGGGTAGTTGTTTATGAATTCTTGGATTATGCTGTGTCCGTTTTTCTTTTCACAAGGCAGCTCCGACTGGAATATGTTTTTATTGTTAGTTGAATTATCCATCGTTTATATAATTTGAATTTGCTGTTTAATGAGTGTAAAAGTATAAAAATAAAGCGTTTATATTCTTTATTGCGGCATTTATTTTTCATGATGTACGGAATGTTTGGAGAGCAGATATTAAATAATGTGTTATTTGCTCTCAAAAGAGCTGATAATCTGCCGACTGATATATATGGGGCTTTTAAACAAAAACAGTTGTTCGGAGTTTACTCGAACAACTGTTTTTGTACTCTTGTATTTTAATCCCTCATGTTTTGAGGGCAGGCATTGTCAATCGTCGATATCGATTACTCTCATTTGAGAGTCGAATGTAATTTCCCAACGATTGGACAATTTTATCTCATATTCATTATGATCGAATTCTATTTCGAGAATTCTTGCATCCGGATAGTTGGTCTTTACATAATTACGGATTGCTTCCGGTACAACTTGTGCGGGAACTTCACTTTGTCTGCACCGCACTTCCTTCCACTCTCCCGCTTTATCGAATTCTACTTTTTCTCCATTTGTAAAGACTACATCATAGCTTTTGTAGAATACTCCCGATTCCATTTTGGCTAATGCCACTTTATGGTTTTTGAAATAAGTCTTGATAAATGTCTGCGCTTTTGCCGGTAACTGGTTTACCTGTATCGGCTTATCGTTATCTGCCATTACCATTGTGTGCACTGCAAACATACAAACTAACATCATAATAAACTTTTTCATACTTCTTTATTTTTAATGATTAATACTTTATTTGTTTTCGTATTGCAAAGATGGGAAAGGAATCTGGAAAGAATTGGGAAAAACAGAAAAAAGTCTGATTTTTTATTTGGGTGTTTGTTTTGTGCTTTTGTAATCAAGAATGCTTATTCTTTATTTGTAAATATTTGTTTGAACTAAATATTACTTTATTTTTGCAGGTGGTTTATTGCGAGCCACATCTGTACCGAGATAATGAAGCTCCCTGAAATACCTTCATAGATGATGAATAATGATATAGAAGCAGTTTGTTATGACAATGAAAATATTAAATAGGTTTATAGATGACTGTGTGAATGTTTTTCAATATCGGTTCATGGACACCTTTCAATACTTTAAAGAAAGGAACAAGAATAAATATTTGGGAGACAGGTTTGAAGAGTGGGTTGTGAAAAATTCTAATATCAGTAAAGATGGATGTTCCGACTTGGATACAGGAAAAATATTCTGGCGGCTTCTGGATTGGCGAGGTGATAAATATGTTGAGGGATACCGGCCTCTGTCTTCTTCATCTCCGGATTTATTATTGGAATGTGCTGTAGATAGGAGCAGGATTTATAAGGTCGGAGAGATAATAGCCGTAGAATGTAAATGGAGAAGTAAAGTTGGATTTTATCTTGATAGGAAGGATATTGAGAAGTACGAGGTATATATGAATATTAACCAACTGAACCGTCCGATAAAAAGTCTGTTTTACGTTTTTGGCTTTGGATGGGTTAATGATGCTCCGGAGCACGTTTATGTGGTTCCTGCACGGGAATTATACGATTATAACAAGGACACCGGTCAGGTAACGTTTCCTGCCAAAGAAGGTGAAAGCGAGAAGCTGGAACGGTTGAAGCGTTTTAAAAAGAAGGATAATAGATGTTTGATGTATATAGAGTAACCTTTATTTAATTTATTTCCTGCTATTCTCTTCCATGACACTCAATGCAAATTTAATGATGAAGAGAAGCACCACTCCTATTACGGCATACATCGACAATATGAATAAGGAAAACATTACCGGGAAATAGATTACACATACCGATAGAAGACGTTTACCGCTCTGCCGTAGCGCGGTAACGAATTGGATGAATTGAATAACAACCATAATAATGGCATATACCAGTGAAAGTGCCGTCATAAAGTGCCAGAAGCCGAAGTCGAAACATAGTGCTCCCCATATATTATTCTTGGGAAACATATCCAGCGGACTGCTGAATGGGATTTTGATAATCATCACTACCAATGGAACAAGAATAGCGTATAAGGAATAGCTTAAATCCATAGGCACTGCTTTACGTCCTATCCAGAACAGCACATTCTTGAACAATATAAACTCTTGATATACGACAAACATGCTTCCCAGAAGTAGCAGCGCCATATTTCCCAGATTATTTTCTACTAATTGAAGCGATGATAGCATCCCTGCCCGTGAGTGAATCATCCAGGCGAAAATACACACGGTCATGGAGAGAAGGGTAGCAAGTGATATTCTGTTGAATGCTTTCCATGAAAGATACTCACCATTCGAAAAATGTGCTGTAAAATTCAGTACCGTTGCCAGAATTGTCAAGGCAGAAAGTGTTGCCGGAAAGATATACTGTGAGTCAATCATAGTTAAAAGGATTTGGTAAGGTCATTAACGAAAAATCCTTGAATTTCAATGAAATTCAAGGATTACATCATTTTTTAAAGTGGTGCCACCAGGAATCGAACCGGGGACACAAGGATTTTCAGTAATAAATTAATAAACAATGAAATGGTTGTATATCAATTAGATACTTATATCTTCTCTTTTATGGTTAATGCAGTGGAGAAAACAAAGGTTGTTTTCAAGTTAATACTAAATTTGTCTATCACAATATGTATTGGCACCTACAAAGTGCTAAATTTCTTGTTTTTGTTTCATAACTGTTTTTGTTATATAGCTCAATGATTTTCTGCCTAATATAGCAGGTTTATCCAATTGCTTGTCAAGAAGAAAAGGAAAAGAGAAAGTACATCCCTCATATTCAAATCCAAGCATGAATACTTTGCATACTCTCAACTTGTTGTCCTTGCATCTTCCTACTTTCTTCCCCATATAATGGAACACATTATTAGTGCTGATGGAATCAACATAGTCAGGAAGAAAGGGTTGCAAGTTGTCATAGGCAGGCTTTGTATTCACTTCTCCTATATTATTCTCAGAAAGTGAATACATCTGCTTTTCTCCAAGATTGAAGAAAGCCAAGAATGCAGGACTGATAAGATTGTGCTTCATTCTTTTGTCAATAAGGAATGTAAAGCCAATACCTTTAATCTCAACAAATATTTTCTCACTTGACATTGTTGATAGTGAGTTTATTAAAATCAAGAATCCATTTATTTTTTACAAGAAAGTCCGTACTTAGGATACCATGAATTTGCACCCCTGTTTCTTCTTGTACCTGCCTTATAGCATCTGAGCCGTCAAATACAGAGAAAATAGAAGTATAATCAGTTCCCTCGAAGTTGAACGTAGCTTCAATTACAGGAGTTTCTTTGTATTCTCCCTCTATCCCCATGATTCTTTGTTTATCTTCCAACACTCTAAATTCATCTTTAAAGTGTTCATATACATAGGTAAATAGAATGTTATTTGTTGCTCCTGTGTCTATAAGAAAACACAGGTTCTTTAGCTTTCCTGATGTTATAATCAGTGGTAAGCCTGTCTTTTGCAAGCCAAGTGTTAGTGGAAATTCCATAATCAATTTAATCTAAAGCACCTGTGAATAATAAAATTAAAGGCAAAACCAGAATAAGAAATCCAAAAATCAATAGAAAGATTAAAAGACATCCTTTATCATTACTATTTATTTTCTTCATCTGCTCCTTGTAATCATCTGTTCTTTCGTAGGCTTCCATTAAAGAAAGAGCCAAGTGTTTTTCATCAGAAAATCTTGCAATAAATTCAAACTCATTTGGATGGGATTTATAATAAAATATACATGACTTCCATAAATGCTTTCTTATAAAATCTGAACTTGAAGCAGAATAATAAGTATTAATATCTACTTGTTTTCCATTGATATAATATAAAGTTTTCATTATTTCTTCATTAATCTATATTCCAATAATTACTTTCATCACCTTCAAAAGCATCAAGCCTTTGGTCTTCCCAATCCTCTTTATCATTCCATGAAGAATCATTAAAGTTATCATCAGAAGTGTAGATAATATTCCTTTTCTTCATATTTGATTGCTCTGATGGTAAAGTTTCTTCCAACTCAAAGTCAGGCATAAATTCAAAATCAATTGGTAAGTTTACTTTTGCTAAATGGTCTATTATATATTCAACTCTTTTCCCTTTGTATTTTCCTGTAAATTTGATGGCATCATAATTTCCAAATGATTCAAGTGGGGCTATATAATCAAGATTTGGATAAATGGTTATTTTCCCCATATTGTCAATTATTCCCCAGTGTACATTATCTTTTAATTTAACTCGTGTATAATTGTTTGTAAATTGAGGGTCGCACCAAATATATTTGCCAAAGGGTATTATTTGCCTATTCCATATATCAATGTAAGCATATTGATATTGATGGTTTCTGACCAATGACAGACCACAACTGAATGGTTGCATTTCCATGTATTGAGGTTGAATAATAATTTCTCCTCTTTGGTTCTTTGCGCCAAACAAACCATTTTCTTGAAAAATAATATAGTCCTTGTCCATCTGATGCCTTTTTGTAGCCATACCACAAAAAGAAAGGTGTGGTGCTTTCTTGTTTTAGTCCAAGGTATCACCACAACACCTACAATCACAAACAAGGAAAGCCCACACCAGTTGGCATGAGCATTCACTTCCTTACTGCTGTGATTGTTAGTCTTCAAAGTGGTGATTTTTGGACTTTCACAAGTAAGAAGCAAACACTTCTTTTTCTAATATGTCTTGTTAAACTTCTATTTCATTGCAAATCATTTTTGTTGTTACTGCAAAATTACGATAATTCTGCAAGAAACAAACATCAAATCAGTCAATTTTATAAAAGTCAATCCATATCAGAGCACCATTGGCATGAGCTTATTCTCTTGTCTTGAAGGGATAATGAATACCTCTCCTTAACCTTATACAAAGGTACTGCTTTTGCTACATATCTCTTATTCTCATTGTTTTTCATTTTAAAGAAGCCCCGAAATATTGATATACTCCGAGGCTTCATCCAACAATCAAACCATAAATCAGGTTCTTTTATTTCCGTCTGAACAATAGAAGCAAAGAACTATTGCTCCCAAAATCAAATTGATAATGGCAAAGATGATTTCTCCCATGTTTTTGTCATTGGATGAACCATGAATACTCATTATCACCATAAAGAGCTTTGTTTAATCCATCAGCAAGTTGGGTAGCATTATAAGCCCTGTCCAAGAAGTTGTCTATATAGGAAGTTTTATTTGCCCCTGTAAGCAGATTATACACATTCCACATAGATATTTCTCTTTGATTGTCAGGAAGAGAAAAGTTATCATCATGATAAAATGACTTGGCAACAATGCCTATCTGTGTATCAGTCATAAGCATTTGTGGCAATATTCTTTTCTGTTCATTGGGCAGATATTGGTACAATCTGCACTTACCCAAGAACTGTGCAAACTGATGTTCTGTCATATAGCTATCCTTGAAAGCTCCCATATAATGAAGATGTTTGGCTACATTATAATCTTGAAAAAGCTGTATTGCAGCATTGAATAAACTATGCACATCCATTACCTTTAATTCAGACTTGAAACCATCCGTACTGACACACATATTACAGCAAACCAAGTTCTTAAATCCAATGAAAAGTTTGAATTTCTCCATGCCTTTTTTGCTGTATAGATTTTCATGATTGTAACTTCTTACCCCTCCAATAGTCAGATTGAGCCTGTTACCTGCAATATCCTCATGGATGGTGGGAATTTCAAAACAGAACATCATCCTTTCATAATAGATGGTCTTATCTTCTTCCAACAAATCCTTTACAGGTTTGTAAATTGCTTCGGGGGTTCTTCCTTTGATGATATGACTTACCCTGATTTCAGGCAGTTCAATACTTTCACTCGGGAATACCCTGTTGGCTGCTTCCCAAACAGCTTCAATGAAGTTGGGATGGGAGATGGTTATTTCATTGTCCTTGCTGAATACAGGGACTATGCAATCTTCTTTCAAATGTTCAATGGTCACTTCTTTTGTATTAGCTTCTATGAAAGGAAGTCTTTTTACTTCTCTTCTTGACAAGATTAGCTCTACATCAATAATATCCTGCTGTTGGGATAACTCCAATGTCTTGTTTGCTTTGCTTGGATAAATCAGATTAGCCTTGACTGGCTGTAATTGCATTGCTTCCATATCTTATAAAGTTGGGATTATAATTAATACTCGGTTTATTCTGTTGTTCTTGCAGTTGAATTTTCTTCTGCATGAAGTCAGAGGTCAACTGTTGATACCACTCGGGGTATTTGTGATAGATAGCTGTCAATTCCTCTATAGTTTTAGCTGTATTTATTTGCTGTCTTATCATTTCAACAGTCACTCCATCATTGCACCAATCAAGGATAATTTGTCCTGCTGCTGGTGTAATTGTAAAGTCTGACTTTCCCATAAAAAGGTTGGTTCTGTCCTTGCTTGCAATGGCTTGATGCTTCATATTGATGTCAAAAACTATGGTAAACTCATAATCAATTCCATCCCTCATTACAGCCTTAAGACCAACTTTTTCAGGTACAAGTTTGCCATTTTTCTCACTCAGCACATAATCTTGTTTACATCTCATAGTGCAGATGATATGTTTCTCACTTTGCAATATCTTCTGCATGAAAGCATTGATTCTTGGTGTAATTTTCTGCCAATTGGTGAAGCTATTCCCTTGTAATCCTGCATGATATTCCAACAGATTATCCCAGCATTGAGAAATGGAATCTATTATAATGACCTCCATTCCTGCATCTTCACATATCCCTATGGCTTCCATATAGGTTTCGGGAGTAAAATTGTCTTGAAGGGATAACACATTGTAATTGCCTAAATTGGCATATAAATCAGCACTTCCATTCTCACTGTCAATAATGGCAATCTTAGTCCAATCACCACATAAGCCATAAGCAAGTAATAGGGCAGAATAGGTCTTTCCTGCTCCTGAACAACCTTGAAGAGCAAGTTTAATTTTGGCTTGCTTCTTTGATGAAACTCTTAACTGCATCATATTCAAATACTATTAATGATTCTACAATCTAAAAATAAAAAAGGCAGTCAGAACTCAATCCAACTGCCCATATAAGGATGCAACTTGTATATCATAAAGTTGCCAATGTAGGTGCTCCACCATCCCCTTGTTGATGAAGCATGTAGAACATATCCCCTGTTTCAGGAGAACAAACTTGTGAGATAACAGGTTTTGTAATGTCCCCTTTGAGGAATCTTTCACTTACTGCACCTGTTTCACAGCCATACACAAAGAAACATTTTCCTGTGTTTGGATTCTGTTTCACATCAATTCTTCCCACTCCCATTTTTGTCTTGAAGTCTGCAACAGACATTGTTTCAATGAACTTTAAGCTATCCATAAATCTATGATTTTAATTGTTGTGAGGGGAACTATCCCCACCCTGAATGATGGGGAGGGTATCAGGATGGTGTAACTTATGCTCTTAAAGACAAGAAAGTTGCAAAAAATATCAGAAAAATTTTCAGTAAAAACAGCTATACATTACTTGATGCACAAATCCAATAATCCCCTGCTCTCAATAATGAAAACAGGGGATTATACATTCAATCAGACTTAGGATTATGCCACCTCTTCAATCATAAGAAGATAGTCATTTATTTCATCTTCCGTAGGATTGCACTCTTCCACTAAATCAATCCAAGTTTTATGCCCCAAATGGGGGTACATCAGTACTTTTGCACTCAAATGTTCTGCATTAGTCAATGCCATAGGTATATCATAAGAAGACCATAGTACATTTTTCTCTATAAGGGCATTCCTATACTTTTTGAATGTGTTTTTAGATAAGCCCAATGCCTCCCACACCCTTTGGTCAGATAAGTCATATCTGAAAGTATTGTTCAAGCAAAGGCAATACAATCCAATCATAACTCCTTTCTCTTCAGGGGTTAGTGTCCTGTCAAAGAACAATTCTTTCCTGATAAATCTAAAGTTCTGCTTAGGAAGGGGTAAATAGAAATGGTTTCTCTTTACATTAGGCTGTTTCGGCACACATTTGTAGGAAATAAAGCCACTTCTTTTCAGTCTTGGATAGTAGCTCTCACTGATATACTCATTTTGCACACCTGTTAAGGATGAAAGTTGGTGAATAGTAATATCTGTGTATAAAATATTACTATTTCTCTGATAGTGAGATGATAAATACATTCCTGCAAGCAGGTACAAGTCTTTTGGCTTAAATAAGCCAATGGCAGCAATAGGAAATGGTGTATAATCCTTTGTTGCCACAATCAAATTAGAATTACTTTTTTCCATAATCAATTTTTTATAAAACAATTAATTATGGGTCAAAAACACCCCTATCCTAAATACCTACCTAATAATATATAGCTTATAATTAGTATCAGGGTAATTTTGACCCTAACATCGGTAAATAAGATAATTTGATTGTTGGATTGAGGATTGTTGATGTTGAGTGCAAAATTACAAAAGAATTTTTGAATGCAAAATTTCTGATGGATAATTCTACAGATTTTCCATTGCCTTGTCAATTTGACAGTTTTCAAAGCCATCCAAGTAGATTTGGGTGACTTTTTCTGAACTGTGCCCCAATGATTCACTGATAATGGAAGTAGATACTCCAGTCCTTTTCAAGACTGTTGCATAAGAATGCCTTGCCACATAGGTTGTGAGTTTGATAGGTATATGCAACTCTTCTCCAATGGCTTTCAAAGCCTTATTCACTTTTGTAATGACCTTATGAAGCCTGTTTAACCTCTGTTGCTCTGTCTTGTGCTTGGAGGATAGGATGGGGAATAAGTATAGCTCATTACTCTTTTTATACTCCTTCAAGACCAGCAAGGCTCTTTCTTGCAGGGGTAGGTTGATGAGTTTGCCTGTCTTTTTCCTATGGTATATAAGCCTGTTTTCTATGATGTTCTTTGCTGTCAGGTATGCCATATCCACGAAGTTAATGCCACCCATAAAATAAGAAAAAGTGAACAAGCTGACTGCAAGCCTTGTATAGAAATCCTTTCCTGTTGTTGGATAGTTTATGACAGCTTGTATCTCTTCCTTTGTCAAGGCTCTTTTGGCTGTTTCTTGATGCAACTTTGAAACATTGAACTTCCTGAAAGGATAATCTTCCTGCTTTACCAATTCCATGTTTACAGCCAAATTGAATACCACCCTGATATTCCTGAATCTTATTCCAATGGTGTTTTCAGACTTGCCTTGCTTCTTTAGCCAAGCCTCGTATCTTTTCAGCCAATTATAATCCATTTCTGAAAAAGGAATATCCAAATGCCTGTTGAACTTGATTAATGAGTTATAGGTCTGTTGGATGGATAGTCTGTATCCTGTCCTTTTCTCCTCTTCAAGACAATGAATGTGTTGTTTGAATAGTTCTCCAACTGTAATGATTTTGCTTGGGTTTGATACTTTCTCCACAAGTGTAGTGGCTGAAAACTCCTTATCTTCTGACTTCAGCTCTACTATCTTGCTCTTTACTTCACTTATCTTATTGGCTATGAGCTTTTCAAGCATCTCCCTATCTGGGCAGGTGGGCTTGGGTTGGTTCTTCACAAAGTCCCAATGCTCTGGTCTGGTAGAAACATCAAGGCTGATATACCTTGTCTTTCTGTCCTTGCATACTCTAATCTTTAGGGGTAACTCTCCAGTTTTCAGAGGTTTGTACTTGTAGCAAATTACATCTACTGTAGTCATTTTGGGTAAAACATTGGAGAAAACATTTCCCTGTTTATCCAGCATTTCAACCATATTGGAGCATAAAAAAAAGAGAGTTACTGATTTGTAACTCTCTGAGTTTCAAGTGGTGCCACCAGGAATCGAACCGGGGACACAAGGATTTTCAGTCCTTTGCTCTACCAACTGAGCTATGGCACCATTTTTATCTCTTTTGCGGTTGCAAAGGTAATGAAAGTTTTGGACTATGCAAGAGGTTAGGAAATAAAAAACGCTGATAATTCTCTATATAGTTAATTATCAGCGTATATTTTTTAGAAGAGTATGGAATAAATCCGTTATTTATGCCTTCTTCTTTTATTTTATTCTTGAGGTTTTGTCATTTTCGGATTTCTATTTGATATCCTCTTTTCCCCGGTTTTGGGGCATTTTGTCTATTCAACCTCTTCCTGCTGAGCGGCAGATTCCTCTTTAAGCGGATTCCAGCCTTGTGCCTTCAGTTCAAATTCCTGTCCGTCGCGGCTGATGAGGGCACAACCCAGTTCCGATTTAGTAATATGACCTATCAGCTTAATGCCTTCCATTTCGGAAACCTTTTCATGGTCGGCGATGGGCACGGTGAACAGCAGTTCGTAATCCTCGCCGCCGTTGAGGGCGCAAGTCGTCAGGTTCATGTTGAACTCCTCTGCCATGACGGCCGTTTGGTAGTCGATGGGAATATGCTCTTCATAGATGCGGCAACCGACCTTGCTTTGCGTGCAGATATGCAGTAACTCCGAGGATAGGCCGTCGGAAACATCCATCATGGAAGTAGGCTGAATACCTTCTTTAGCCAACTTCTGAATAATGTCGCGGCGGGCTTCCGGTTTCAGTTGCCGTTCCAGCAGATACTCTTTGCCAGCGAAATCAGGTTGTAAATCTTTGTCACCCCCTTTAAGGACGCTCTTCTCACGTTCCAGCAGTTGCAAGCCCATATAGGCTGCACCTAAGTCGCCGGAAACACAGATAAGGTCAGTCTCTTTGGCGCCGTTGCGATAAACAACCTTTCCTTTCTCACCTTCACCGATACAAGTGATGCTGATTGTGAGTCCCGTATAGGAAGAAGAGGTATCACCGCCTACAATATCCACTCCGTATTCCTCACAGGCAAGGCGGATGCCGGCATACAACTCTTCCATATCCTCTACGCTGAAACGTTTGGACAGTCCCAGCGAAACGGTGATTTGCCGGGGTGTACCGTTCATGGCATATATATCGGAAAAATTTACTACGGCCGATTTATATCCCAAATGTTTCAAAGGTACATACGTCAAATCGAAATGTACGCCTTCCAGTAACAAATCGGTGGTTACCAGCACTTCTTTGTCCGCCGGGTAGGAGAGGACGGCGGCATCATCCCCGATGCCGTACCGGCTTGATTCGTTTTTTAATTCGATACTCTCGGTCAGGTGGCGGATGAGGCCGAACTCACCGAGAGTTGCTATTTCTGTTCTCATCTTAATTAGTTGAAAGGTTAAAGTTGATAGTTTAAAAGCGAATAGTTACCGCGTACTTACACTGCACGGCAACTTTCAACTCCCGACTATCAACTTTCAACCATTTATTTACTTACGCTCTGTTAATCAACTCCCTCATAATCTCCGTCATCTTCGGCTGTGCGGCATCCGCAGCTTTCTGCACTTCTTCGTGGGAAACCTCTACAATCTTGCCTTCCACGCCTAAGTCCGTGATAACCGATACGCCGAACACTTTGATACCGCAGTGGTTCGCTACGATTACTTCGGGAACGGTAGACATACCTACCGCATCCGCACCCAGGATACGAAACATCTTGTATTCCGCCGGAGTTTCAAACGTAGGCCCTTGCGTGCCGATGTACACACCGTGCTGCACCTTGATACCCTTTTCTGCTGCAATTGCATCCGCCTTGCGGATAAGCTCTTTATCGTACGCCTCGCTCATGTCCGGGAAGCGCGGGCCATACGGAATATTCCTGCCGTGCAGCGGATGTTCGGGGAAGAAATTGATGTGATCGGTGATAATCATCAGGTCGCCGATTTCAAAATCGGGATTCGTACCGCCGCTGGCATTAGAAACAAACAAGGTCTTGATACCCAGTTCCCGCATTACACGTACCGGGAAGGTCACTTCCTTCATGGAATATCCCTCATAGAAGTGGAAGCGTCCTTGCATGGCCATAATATCCTTATTACCCAGCTTGCCGAAAATCAGTTTGCCGCTGTGTCCCTCTACCGTAGAAACGGGGAAGTTGGGAATATCCTCATACTTTATTTCATACTTCTCGGTAATCTCACCTGCAAGGCTGCCAAGTCCGGTTCCGAGGATAATTGCTGTCTCAGGATGCGTGTGCATCTTACCTTTCAGATAAGCTGCGGTTTCTTGAATACGTTCTAACATAGCCAATAATGTTTTGGTTAAATATATATTGTTGATTTTGTAAAAACTCTATTTCGATGGGAAGCACATAAATGTACGGCTTCAGTGTTTCGTTCAGGTTGGGATGGTTCTTCAGTCGGGTAGCATCTTTCTCTGTCGTGATAATCAGCCTGTTGTTTCCCTTCAACAGGTTAAATTGTTTCTCGATGACCTGCAAGTCTTTCTCGCCGAAGTCATGGTGGTCGCCGAACTCCAGCAGATTGACGCTGGGGGTGTAGGATTTCACTTCTTCCACCAGTGGGGCGGGAGAGGCGATGCCCGTAACGAGTAGCACCTGTTCGTCTCCGGTGCAGGTAATTCTGCCTTTTGCCTTTTCGGGGAACAGTGGCATCAGCGAGCCATAGCGGAATCTGGAGAAATACAGTTGCTGGTACGGATACAGATTCAACCTCTTGGTGATGATGTTGAAATCTATCGGCTTGATATCATCCGGACACTTTGTTACAATGACTATCTGGGCGCGGTTTTTCCCGCAGGCGGGTTCGCGCAGTCTTCCGGCAGGCAACAGGGCGTCGTCACACAGCAACCGGTGATAGTCGGTCAGCAGGATATTCATTCCTGCCTTTACATGGCGATGTTGGAAGGCATCGTCCAGTAACACTGCATCCACGGCAGGACTCTTCAATGTAAGCAACTGCTCGATGCCGTGACAGCGGTTTTCATCTACCGCTACCCGTATATCTGGAAACTTGCTCTTTATCTGATAGGGTTCATCGCCGATTTTCTGTACGCTGCTTTCGGCGGTTGCCAGTATGTAACCTTTGCTCTTCCGTTTGTATCCGCGGCTCAGTGTGGCTACGTTTATGCCCTCATTCTGCAATAACTTTATCAGATACTCCGTATGCGGCGTTTTGCCCGTTCCACCTACGGCGATGTTGCCTACACATATCACAGGAACGTCAAAACTCCTTGACCGGAGCCAGCCCCAGTCAAAGAGTTTGTTTCGCAAGCACACCCCTGCCCCGTAGAGCCAGGACAAGGGATATAGCCAATGATGTATTTTTACGGATGCATCTTTCATTTAAATTTATTGTATGTTCAGTTCAAACGGTACGCGTGCCTGTATGCGGTCTATCTTGTCAAAGTTCTCGATGATGCTGAACTGACGGTACATATCGCTCATTTTGCCGTTCAGCATGCGCCCCTTGATATAATTTCCGGGATTCGTATTCATCAGGCTTTCCAGGAAACCCTCTTTCTTGGGATAACTCATTACGGTGTAAGCGTCTACACCTGCTTTTGCAATGGCAATCTCCAACGCCTTGTCCAGGCCGCCCAATTCGTCCACCAGTCCCAGTTCTTTGGCGGTGCTTCCGGTCCATACACGACCTTGCGCTATCTTGTCCAGTTCTTCCATACTGATGCCGCGTCCGTCGGAGCAGCGGGTCAGGAAGAGTTCGTAGCCGTTGTTGACGTACATCTGCATCAATCCCTTTTCACCGTCGTTCATGGGGCGGGTCAGGTTGCCGAAGTCGGCATACGGGTTGGTCTTTACTACGTCGAAGTTCACACCCAGTTTCTCCGTCAGCCCTTTGGCGTTGGGCATCATTCCGAAGATACCGATAGAGCCGGTCAGTGTGGTAGGTTCGGCAACGATGGTATCGGCATTGCAGGAGATGTAGTAACCGCCCGATGCGGCATAATCGCCCATGGATACGATTACCGGTTTCTCCTTTTTCAGTTGGTTTACGGCGTACCATATCTGTTCGGAACCGTATGCGCTGCCGCCCGGAGAGTTCACACGCAGCACTACGGCTTTTACATTTTCGTTATCTTTCAGCTTACGCAGGTCTTTGATAACCTTTTCGGAGTTGATACCCTCGTCGGTAGAGGCGGACGAACCGCCGTCAATCTCACCATACGCATAATATACGGCAATTACGTTTCCGCTCTTGTCTCTGGGCACGTTCTTTTTCACGTTTATCATGTCCTGAATGCCCAGTATCGGCATGTTGTCGTCCTTGTCGATGCCTGCCAGGTTTTTCAGGTAGTCGCGTACATCATTCTTATATATTAAGGTGTCCACCAGTCCGTTCTTCACGCTTTCCTCTGCGGGGTAAAACATCAGCATGCGGTCGGCTTCCTTGTTCAATGCCTCTACGGACAGGTTGCGCGATTCGGCAACGGCGTTCGTAATCTGTCCCCAGATGGACGACAGGTATACATTTATCTGCTCGCGGTTGGCTGCACTCATTTCGGTGGAGATAAACGGCTCTACTGCCGATTTGTATGTACCCACTTTAAACACCTGCATCTCCACGCCCACTTTCTCCAATAAATCTTTGAAGAACATAGGAGTAGCTGCCAGTCCCCGCCATTCGAGCATACCTTGCGGGTTCAGCAGGACTTTATCGGCCACGCTGGACAGGTAGTATAACCCCTGCGTGTAGGCATCACCGTAGGCTACGACAAACTTACCCGATTCCTTGAAGTCTTTCAGAGCATTGCGAATCTCTTCCAGCGAGGCGAACCCCGCTCCCAGTGAAGTAGCCTGAATATAAATACCTTTGATATCCTCGTTCTCTTTCGCTTTCTTAATGGAAGAGAGAATATCGTCCAGTCCGTATGTCTTGTAATCATCCTTCATAATAAGGTCCAGTGGGTTTTCCTGGCTGCGTTCGACCAGTGTACCGTTCAAGTCCAGCATCATGACGGAGTTCTTACGTACTTGCGTTTCCGATTCCGAGGATGAAACCATACTGAAAACTACGAGAATACTGATGAAAAACAACACAACGCTCGATATAACAATACCGGTTACGGTGGCGAGTGTAAATTTCAAGAAATCTTTCATTGTCTTATTGTTTTTGGGTATGCTAACTTTTCAAGCTAACAAAGATAAATAATTAGGTTGATATTTTCCCTATCTGTCGCATGAATTTTCAGTTTGTCACATGGGGGGCTTTTATTCTGCATTTTTACCGGGGGATATAAATAAAAAGAGCCTGCCGCTTTTTTTGTGCGACAGACCCCTTTATGTAGAGAATGCAGTGAAGAATTCTTTCTCCTTATATTTAAGAGAGGGAATTCTTTGTTATAGGTTTCTCGCTTTCCGCTTCAACAAATGAGATAAGAATATCTTTTATTTTTTCTTTGTTTTGAGAAATAGCAGCTAAATCAATATTGTCTTCGATTTCAAAGGCATAGTAAGAATTTTCCGTTGGAGTGTATTCTTCTGGCAAGTTGGCAATCGGCACAAGTTTAATGTTATGATAATGTATCTTATCATCAATATCTACGGTGTATACAAATCCGTCATTAGGTTGTGTTATTATGGAATGTAGCGTACTTTTCTTTTCTAAATACTGTTGTATTGAAAAAATATCGGTTCTGATAACGACCCACCTGTTATATTCATTATCTACATCCACCCAGTAGAATAAGTAGTTTTCTCCCTTGTTGCTTACGTAATGAGACAATAAAGGGCCATCATGGTAAATCAAGTCAGCAACTTTAATAAGTTTACTGAAATCAAAATTGATACTGAAACCGTTTATTGTCTTCATATCAATATTCATTGATTAAGACATCTATTTCCGACTGATATTTGAAAGCTGCATTCGCCATGTTTAACACATTTTTAGTGTCGCAAAGATAGGGAATATTTTTTAGCAGAAGGGTTTATCGGATATTTTCTTTTCCAAACATGTTTTTTATCATAAGAATAAAATGATCAGGTTCTTTAATAAATAATAAGCTGTATACTTCCTTGGCATTTAAAACAATCCCCCCTCTCATTTGTTGCTAAAACAATTTTTTTATTCATTATTTTAGTAACAAGTTCTGTGTTTAGGTGCAAAATGTGTACTTTTACGCAGGCAGTAATGCTTAATTGGTAAATGAACTTACAAAACAAGAAGAAAAAGTTGAGTATTCGTGTTGTCATACATCCTTGTAAAGCGAGCGCGGCGGGAGTTTACTCCCTTGCGATTCGCGTGCTGTACTGCCGTAAGAAGAAAGAATACTCTTTGGGGTGGCGGGTCCACGAGTCGAATTACCGGCGGGATGCCGACCGGGTGGTTTATTCGTCCGAGGGTATCCTCACCCGTAGGGAAGTGAGCCTCGTCAACCGTCTTATCAGGAACGAGAAAGAAGACCTTGTCAGGAACTACCGTCTGCTGGAGAGAACCGATCCCGGCTTTACGCTGGAGCGCCTCATGCTGAAACACCGGAAGGAGCAGTACGACCAGAGTGTGGATAAATTCATCCTGCAATACATCGATACCCTGCTCGAAGAGGGGAAGCAAAGCACTGCCGCTTCCTACACAAGCGGGTTGTACTCGCTGTTGCGCTTTTGCAGTTTGAGGAAAATCAACTTCAAAGACATCGACTATGTGTTCGTCACGGACTATATACACTACCTACGCATGCGCGGCATTTCGGAGAACAGCATCCACATGTACCTCAGCAATTTCCGGGCGGTGTACAATAAGGCACGCAAGCAAGGCATCAGGGTATGTGGCGAAAATCCCTTTGCCGGGCTGAACGTGCGCAGGCAGGAAACGGTGAAACGGGCGTTGAGCAAGGAAGAGATAGCGCTCATCGCTTCGGCCGACCTGCGGCGGTATCCCCAGTTGGAAGCGGCGCGCGACCTGTTCATGTTCAGTTTCTACTGCCGGGGCATGTCCTTCGTCGATGTAATCCACCTCAAGCACGACGGCATTGTGCGCGACACGATATTCTACACCCGCAGCAAAACCGGGCAACGGTTGCAGATAGGACTGCTGCCCGCCATGAAGGAGATTATTGAAAAATACAGGACATCCGGTCCGTACATTTTTCCTTATATCCACGGGCAGTCACCGCGAGATGCCTACACGCAATACCGCTACTCTTTGGGCACGGTCAACCGTTACCTCAAACGCTTGGGCACATTGCTCAACATAGGCATTCCGCTCACCACTTATGTGGCGCGGCACTCGTGGGCCACCATAGCCAAGAATGAAGGTATCCCGATATCCTTAATCAGTGAGGGACTGGGACATACGTCCGAAAAGACAACCCAAATCTACCTGAATTCCTTTGCGGTCGATACCCTGAACAAGGTCAATGAAAACGTGGCGGATGCCGTATCGGATTGTATTAAAAATGCAGGTGAAAAATTCATCTGTCTACATAACACAGATAAAACCTAAGAAACGACTCAAATAAACCGAACTTTTCTACTTGCTTTCGCTATATATACTTTGTCCCTGTTCTTTGATGTTGCAAAGGTAAAGGATATTTTTGGATATTGCGTTATCCAAATCCATCAATCAGTTATCCAAATTAACCAATCTGTTATCCAAAATTACAAAACGCTGAATATCAGTGTTTATTTTTGCTGCTTTTTTTTAATTTCCTGCCTTAATTCGCTGGGTGAGCAGCCGAAATTGTTCTTGCAATACTTGTTGAAACCGGCTGCGGAGGTGAAGCCCAACTCGTATGCCACCTCTTTTATAGAGATGAAATCGTAATTGAGTCGGGATAGTATTTCCTTGTTTTTTTGTTTCTGAAGCCAGGATTGAACGGTTTCTCCAAACTCTTGCGTGAACTTGCGGTGAAGCTCGGAACCGCTCATGCCCAACAATTCTGCCAGCTCTTGTTTGCTGCGCACCCGGTCTTTGTGTTTGAGAACGGCTGCCTTGAAGTCTATCTCAATTCCCATTATAGGGTAGAGGAGTTGGATTATTTCGCTCTTTGTGTAGGCTGTGCGGAAGATGATGAACAACTCGCGCTCTTTGAGTTCGTGCAGGTGTTTGCAGTTGACGCCCGCCTGGAGATAGGACTCCAGCAGATGCAGGAACGTGTCCAAAGGGGCACGCACGGAAAGCGGTTCGAAGCATAGGGGTGTGTTCTGGACTTCATCTAAATAGCTGCTAAGCATGTGCTTGTCGCACAATGAGATTGCATCGTGAAAGAATGACAGACTGATGTATGTGCCCGGCTGGATAACCGTGCCCGTGTAATGGGATGAAAGGGGAATGAAGATGAATTCGCCCGCACGGACTCTTGTTTCTTCCTTGCTGTCTTTGGTGATGCTGACTTCGCCTGACAAAATAAATATCAGGTGGTTGGCCTTAATCTTTTGTTGCCGGTTGTCGAAATGTTCTCCCGAAGCAGCTTCTTTCAGTGCGAAACCGGCGTCTTCCTCGGTCTTGTAGTTCACGCATGAGGTGTGTTCTTTAATGTAGTTCAGCTTCATTTTATGTACTCGATTTAAAGTTAATAATTTCGTTGTTTTATCGCCATGTTTCATTTTTTGTTTCAGAAAAACGGATGTATCGAAGCAAAGGCTTGATTGTCATTTTGTCATTTACAACGGCATGTTGAGTTTCTTTTGTTGGTGTTTAAAGGGGAAACTCTTCATTACTGCGTGTATTTTAAGGACAGAATGGTATCAGACCGAAGTCCCGATACATCCTTGTTTTTCTTTTTGTTTCAGGAAAATCGTTCATGCCGGGTAGCATTGAAACGGTTTTCCTTTTTTAATTGCTTGATTACTAATGAAATGCACATTAATAATCTGTTTTATGTAAACAGATGAAATTTCTAAAAGCAGCAAAAGGAAAATTAACCTCTATAAACAGGTAAAAGATTACGAATAAAACGAAAGAGAATATGCGAAAGAATTTTACGATTTTCATGATTACCCTACTTGTTTCGCTTCTATCCGGAACGGCTTCGGCGCAGCGTCTTGCAGTGAAAAGTAATTTGCTGTACGACATCACCTCTACCATTAATCTTGGAGTAGAGTATGAGGTAGCTCCCCGTTGGACGCTCGAAATGTCTGCCAACTACAATCCGTGGAGCTTCTCGGACAATAAGAAGATGAAACTCTGGATGCTCCAGCCCGAAGCGCGCTATTGGCTGTGCAGCGGTTTCTCCGGTCACTTCTTCGGAGCACACCTGCTGGGCGGGGAGTTCAACTACGGCGGTATGCTTCCCTTTGGCATCACCCCTTCATCATCCGGGTTGGGCAGCAAGCGCTACCAGGGTTGGATGGCGGGAGCCGGAATAGGCTATGGATACAACTGGGTGCTGGGCAAGCGCTGGAGTCTGGAAGCCACGTTAGGAGTGGGGTACATTCATTTCGGATACGACCGCTTCGAGTGCAAGACCTGCGGCGACAGGCTGGGCAGCGGCAGCAAGAACTACCTGGGCCCCACCAAGGCAGGCATCTCCCTTATCTATATAATAAAGTAACGAACCAAGAAGCGAAGATTATGAAATATTGTGTGCTATTATGTGGACTGCTGCTGATGCAGGCAGTCGGTTTATCGGCTAAGGAACGGGCACGGTTGCAGGCAGATGATGTGAACATCAGCCGTAGCGGCGACAGCGTGCACGTATCCTTCAGGCTGAAGGTAGAAAGATTGGCTAAGGATTACATTTTGAGAGTAACCCCGTTATTGTACGGGAAAGACGGGCAGCAGGCTGTGCTTCCGCCATTGGAGTACGGCAGCCGCACGGCACAGATTGTTGAGTGGAGAGAAAAAAGAGTGAAAGAAAAGCGGAAGTCTGCCTCTGCATACCACAAGGCGGGAGAAGCGGTTGCCTATACCTTCGTCCTTCCCTACGGGGAATGGATGAATGGCGCTTCCCTGCGTTTGGATGCAAAGAGCAAAGGGTGTTGCAGCGAAGAAATGCTGCCGCCCGTGCTCTTGGCAGAAGATGTGGCGCTTGCCACTCCTGCCGAGCTGTTTGTGCCGGTGATACCCGAGGCGAAACTCGTGACGGAAACGGTTGCCGACAAGCTGGCGCAGGAAAACGGTTTCCTCGCACCGTGGACAGGTAGTATAGGCAGTAAAGAAGATATTGCCCGCTACAAGGATGAGGCCACGCTCATTGTCTATTTCCCGGTGGGCAAATGGGCTATACAGCCCGATTACGAAAACAATCTCAGCAGGTTGGATCATTTGTTGTCTGTTCTGAATAAGATTGCCGAATCGGACAATTCCCGCATAGCCAAGATACTCGTAGTAGGTTCGGCTTCGCCCGACGGTCCGTTAGACCTGAACAATCGCATTGCAGGTAAGCGTGCGCAGGCATTGGCGGATTACATTACGAACCGCACTTTACTTTCGGCTTCTTTCTTTGAAGTGAGCAATCACAGTGTGGCATGGGATTTCCTGCGCAGGTTGGTTGCAGACAGCGAAATGCCCGAGAAGCAGCAGATATTGGATATCATAGATACCACTCCTGTGTGGGATGCAGCCAAGAAAGTAGGCCGCCTGAGCCTGCTTATGAGGTTGAATCAGGGCAGGCCCTACAACTATATGAAACGGCATTTCTTCCCGAAACTTCGTAATGCGGGTTATATCAAAGTATTCTTTGAGGCACAGCCCGACCCCGAACTTGTAGGACTGAACACCGCTATCGACCTGCTCAACGGGAAACGCTACTCCGAAGCCTTGCATGTCCTTCAAGGAAATACGCATCCCAAGGCGGACAATCTTCGTGGAGTGTGCTATATGCTGACGGGCGACACCGAAAAAGCGCGTGCCTTGTTCCAAAAAGCTGCTGCCGCCGGTGTGTCCGAGGCGGAGAGCAATCTAAAGCAATTCCAATAAACAGCACAAATTATAACTAAACGATTAAATATCATTTTATTAACTATTTATTTAAAACAACAATGAAGAAGATTAATTTATTAGCAGTGGCTCTTGCAGCCTTCACTATGTTTTCATGCTCCAATGAGGAGATTGCCGATTTGGGCAGCAATGCTCCGGGCGAAAAGGCTACTCTTACTATCAAGGTAGAGGGAGCAGGTAATAACGTTGCGCAGTCGAGAGCGGCAGGTAGCGCCGGTACCACAACCGATGTTGTAATTAACGACTACATCGTATTCATTTTCCGTGACGGCGGTGCTTTGGACTGTCCGGCGTATTACAGTTCTACCAATGCGGCGGCTACGATAACCAACGGTACAACTGCTGCCAAGACGGCTTATGTAATAGCCAATACCGGTGCACTTGCCAACGGTCCTTTTGCTAATGTAACAACGGAAGCTGACCTTAAGGCCGTTACCGGTGATTTGATATCCGGTAACGCGGCTACCCAAACGAAAAATAACCTCTGGATGTCCGGTACAGATGATATCACTTTCTCCGGTACAGACGGTTCGGTTACTGTACAATTAGGTTTCGTTGCAGCCAAGATTGAACTTATCGTTAAGGACAACCGTACCAATCTCACCGGTGGCACTATTGAGATTGCAGACGAAAACGTTGTATTGCTGTATGCAGGTAAAAGCGGAAAATTCTTTGGAACAACTGCTGACAAGGCGGCTCAAACTGCTTTCTATTCGGGCGATGTCTCTTATCCGGATTTTCAAGCTGGTGTTGCCACGGAGTCCGCAGTTTTGAAAGATGCGGTAAGTGCAGCTTTCACAGCTAACGCTAATGGAGATGTATTCAATCACTTCTACACCTTTGGTAATGACGGTACGTCCAAACCGACAATTCTTGCCATTCAGTCTAAAAGAACGGTAGGTGGTGGCGCTGACGAAACCATTTACTACCCGATTCAGTTCACCGTAGCCGATGCCGGAAACACTATCGAACCGGGTAATGCATACACGGTAACCCTTACCCTGAACGGTGATGTAAGTGCCGGTGGTGGCGGTGGTACTACCAATCCGGAGCAGCCGTTGGTTAAATCACAAATAACAGTTACTGTTACGGCAGCAACATGGCTTGCCAAGACCGTAAGCAAGGATTTTAATTAATATGATTGCAGACGTTCATCTTATTCTTTAAAGCTGCACCGAAAGGCGGGTATGTTTCCCGTGCCCGCCTTTCTTTTCACTCATGCCATTGATAAAATTCAATAATTAAAAACAATACTAACCATCAACTAAAAACAATCCATGCAGAATAACAAATTCCATTATTGCCTGCACATACTGCCTATCTTGTTCTTTATGGCATTTGTGTCTGCAAGTTGCATCAAGGACGACCTTAGCGATTGTCCTGCTCCCCGCACTTCCGGATTTTCCTTGCAGGTAAAGGCTTTTGATGCCGACGGTGGAAGTCTCGGCAGTGAAACGATAAAAGACATCACACTCTATATATTCGATGCCGATAAGGCATTGCTCGATACCCGCCACATTCTCCTGTCGGAAATCGTATTCCTGGACTATCCCGGACACGACAACCTGAAGCTGGTGGCGTGGGGCAATGGCAAACAAGGCGCCCAGTCGATGCCCGCATTGAAAGAGGGCGACCACTTAGAGACGGCATTCGTGTCGCTCATCCAAACCCGGACAACCTTACCCGTGGCAGGCTCGCCTGACGACCTGTTCTACGGCACTATAGATATAACCCCCGATGCCGACGCTTCTGCCAAGGAACTCCCCTTGCGCCGCAAAGTCTCCGGGGTAGCCATTACGGCACGCTACCTCAGAGAGTACGTAGGCAGCACCGAAGGCGAGTACCACTACATCGTGCGCAAAACCACCGACAAGCTCGACTTCTACGGCAAGCCCAACGGCACGGAAGTAAACTACCGCCCCCAGGCGGCATTCAATGACAATGGCGAATTCGTATCCTCTGCTTTCAATATATTCCCTACCGAAGCGGACATTAAGATAGACATCTACCACCGCGACGTGCTGAAAACCACCGTAATTGCCGACAGTAACGGTAACTCCCTGCGTGTGGCGGAAGGCAGGCTGCTCAATGTGCTGGTAGACTTCCGGGGAGTTGTAAGCGTAGACGTCAAAGTCACCGACTGGGGTAAACAGGAGATATGGAAAGAATTTTAATACCTGATAAAATTAAAAATAAAAGTCGATTTAGATGAGAAAGATAGCAATACTGTATCTGCTTGGAGCATTACTTGTTTCGGGTTGTGTGCGCGATGAGTTCGATACCACGCGTGTGGTGGAAGGCGCAGCGGCGCGTATCAGTCTGAAGATAACATTGCCCGTTATGGGTGGTGGCACCGACACACGTGCAGTATCTGCCGATGTGGAAAAACGTCTGGACAACCTGTTCGTACTGGTATTCGACGGTGGGGGCAAAATAGTGACCAGACATAGATACACGGCACAAACCGGTGCTTCGCTTTCATCTTTGCTGATAGACACCCGTTCCGGTAAGGGCCATACGCTCTGCTTTGTAGCCAACGTCAAGGACGGTATGGACAGTCAGTTAATGGCGCTTACCTCTTACAATGCCCTCAAAGGACTTTTGGTGACGGCTACCGAATTAAATCTTGGTCAGAGTACCGATGTTCCACTCATAATGACGGCAATTATGGAGAATGTAAATGTGCAAGAGGGAGCAAACTCTATCAGCAACCCCGTACAACTTCAATTCCTGGCGGCAAAAGTTACACTGACTCTTGTCGACAATACCCCCGACACTCAGGAAGTAACCATTATCGGTTGGGATGTGCAGGATGCTCCCACACGCAGCTACCTTTTCCCCGACGATAGTAAAGACGCCAATCCCAATCCGGAAACAGCAGGTGCCGATAAGGACGAATACTGGCTGACAACCGGAGTGGACTATCCTTTTGAGGAGGAAGACAAGCAGGCAGGAACTGCTACCCAAACGCTCTATGTCTTTGAAAACCGCCGTGGTGGGCGTATACCCAGAGCACTGCCAGCCGACCCGGATGAACAATACAGTAATATGGGGCTAAATGATAAAGACTCCCGCGGCAAGGCGTGGTATAAACCCAAGCGTGCCACTGCCATTGTTGTTACAGCCATGCACAAGGCAGATTTGGTAACAAGACAGATAAAGGCATTTATCTATTTAGGTCAGGACAACCACAGCGATTACAATATTCGGCGTGGGCATCATTATACCTTTACTGTAACGGTGAACGGTCTCAATGAGATTAAGATAGATTCGAATGTAGATTTTCTTGTGGGCGATTTTTTGGTGGATCATGGTGATAATCTGACAATGGATGCCCATCCGGATTTCCGCCCTATGCGTATTCAGGCTCCCAAAGGAACGGCAACCATGGAAATCCTGGATTCGCAGGGCAGGACTTACGACGACCCGTCGGGATTTGACGCTACCTGGCTCAAAATCTCTCCATTGAATTTGATGTATCATCAAGTGAAGCAACCCGGCAATATATGGCAGCAGGACGCAGACCCCGACAGCAAATTTGTGCGTCCTAAGTATATTCCGCACAAGAGTGTCAGAGCTAAGCTGGCAAGTAAAGGCGGATGGAATGCCATCCCTGCTGGAAAGGATGACGATGATGAAATGACCTTTGCCGATGCCACCCACCGCATGTGTTACAAGATTACCGACATACCGTTTACCGAGGTTACGGTTACACCGCAAACCTTGTACGTCTATGCTGATGACTTCCTTGAAAGAGACGGAACCCGTAATGCACGGGTACGCTTCACATATCATAAAGACGGAGATGCCCCGGATAAGTTGGGAGTCATGACTTTTGATATTACTCAAAGGGGATATATCTCTTTTTATCTGGACGACAGCCATCCGGATGCCGGACTGTATATTTTAAATGAAGACGGGACGCCGAGCAATGTAAAGCGGAAAACGGTAGTCGAGAGATTTCATGAATATAGAATAATGATGAATCCGGGCATTCCAGCCAGAGTGCAATATACGGGCGGGGTGAGGTGGGGATTCTCCAGGACCCGTTTGTATAACAAGCCGGATTTTTTCCGTAATGGTAAATATATGACAGCAAACGCCGTTTATAATGATGTAGTCCGTAATGGTAATGAGCCGACGGAATTCGGGAAGAGGACAGACTCTTATCGCGAGATGTATGGTAATAGCAATAGCGACTTGGGTAATACAATAGATCCGATTCCACCCTATACGGGAAGCAATAGCGGAGCGCCTTACTATTATCCTGATCCGGAAGAAAGGGATATTTATCATCCGATTTTTAGAACCTCTGCTGCGCGGTATTGTCACGAGAAGAATCGCGACCTGAATGGAGACGGTATCATTGATGATTCAGAAGCCTATTGGTATCTGCCTTCAGCACATGAATTAATAATGTGGGGCATTGCCGGAGTAATGAGGGATAGGAATGCTAACCTCTCTTCTTCAGAGTCTAATAATGCTACTGCACAGATTCGTTCTGTTTATATGACTGCATACGATGAACCTGTTATAGCTTATCATAATAAATATAGTCAGGCTTTTGTTCGCTGTTTCAGAGAATTAGAGAAAACCATAACTAAATAGTGTAATAATTATATTGAATTGGAGTTACGATAGGGATGAGAAAGTCAGTGAAAATATTATTCGGATTATTTGTCTGCCTGGCGGCAACGACCGGTCATGCTCAGAAGATAGCGAGTGAAAATGGGAAAGTTATTATAGACTCTTCGGCAATACCGCATGTGACAACTAAAAAAGCACGGACTACTACCGCTACATCCGATTTGAAAGGGTCGAACACAGCCGATGATATAGCGTCTGTGGCAAGTAATAGCTTGGTATATTATAAGTTTGAAGTCGGGCAGGCATCCACGGACAAGCTTTCGTGGAGCGATGCTATACTTGCATGCGCAAATAAGACGGATACAGGTGGCGGTTGGCGTCTTCCTACCCAAAGGGAGTTGCAGTTAATAGGTGTACTGTCTCCGGAGCTGGAACAGCTTGGACTTTTTAAAGCAGGTGAATTTTGGTCTGCTACAGAATTGAGGAATCAAACTGGAAATGTAGGAACTCAAGCATATCGTGCTAAAGTGGAAACGAGGGCAAAAGGTTATGACCATGTATTGAGTTCGACCGCGAAATATACTCTATCCTTTTATCGCTGCATCCGCGACCTCGACTGAAAGTGTTTATTTCACGTTTTAGACCTGTAATGTTTTGATAATTAGAAACGAAAACAATAGTCAATATGAAAAAGATAATAATCCTGTATTTTTTCGGTGCACTGCTCCTGTCCGGGTGCATGCGCGATGAGTTCGATACCACACGTGTGGAAGAAGGCATCGCTGCGTGTGTCAGCCTGAGAATGCTGATGCCCGATATGACCGGTGCTGTCAGTGCAGGCGGCAGTACAGGCAATACACGCGGTGCACTCGGTTCCGGTTCCGACACCCGCACCGTTCCTTCCGATGTGGAGAACCGGCTGGACAACCTGCGTGTACTGATATTCAACGGTAGCGGCGAGGTCGTGACCAACCGCAAATACACGGCACAGCCCGATGGCCCATCGCTCTCGTCTCTTCAGATAGACACGTGGTCGGGCAGTAACCATACATTCTGCTTTGTGGCAAACAGTAAGGACGATATGGACAGTAGGCTGGCTGCCGTTACCTCTTACGACGCTCTCCGTGAATTCATGGTAACGGCGTCCGGTTTGGACTTCGGTCTGAACTCCACCGAGCCTCTTGTGATGACGGCAATCCGGGAGCATGTAGACGTGCAGCCGGGCACCCATACCATCACAACCCCCGTACAGCTTCAATACCTGGCGGCAAAGCTCACGCTCACCGTCACCGACGCAACTCCCGCGGGGCAGGAAGTAACCATCATCGGCTGGGATGTGCAGGATGTTCCGGTGCGCAGCTACCTCTTTGAGGGCAATGCCGACATTAATCCCAACCCGGATACCACTGCCGACGACAAAGATGAATACTGGCTGACAAGTGCCGTAGACTACCCCTTCGAAACGGAAGACAAACAGGCAAAGACCGTTTCCCAAACACTCTATCTCTTTGAGAACCGCCGGGGCGGACGTATAGCCAAAGCATTGCCCGGTGACCCCGGCAAGCAATATCCGGGCATGAAGCAAGACGATACCGACTCACGTGGCAAGGCATGGTTCAAACCCGGGCGCGCCACCGCCGTTGTCATTACTGCCATGCACACAACCGATGTCGAAGTGAAGCGGGTAAAGGCATATATCTACTTGGGCGAAGACAACCACAGCGATTACAACATTCGTCGCGGCCATCACTACACCTTTAACATTACAGTGCGTGGCGTTGACGATATCAAGGTAGATACGAATGTAGACTCTTCCGTAGGCGATTTCCTCATAGACTACGGCAGTAACCTGACCATGGACGCGCACCCCGATTTTCGTCCCATGCGCATGCACGCCGCAAACGGTACGGCCGTTGTGGAGATACTCGATTCGCAAGAACGGACCTGCAATGAACCGGGTTTTGATGCCGACTGGCTGAAAATCTCTCCCTTGAATCTGATGTATCACCAGGTGAAGCAGGCATCGCCCGACGATGTGTGGCAGCAGGCAGCCAACCCCGAAAGCAAGTTTGTGCGTCCCAAATATATTCCGCACAAAAGCATCCGGGCAAAGCTGGAAGCTGAAGGCAAGAGCGGCTGGCCTGCCGTTCCCTCAAATCAGGACGATGACGATAGCCTGCCCTTTACCGATGCCACCCACCGCATGTGCTACCGGATTACGGATATACCGTTTGCCGGGGCGTCCATAATCGACCGGACTTTCTACGTCTATGCCGACGAATTTTTGCAGAACGGCGGCAACCGTACCGCACGGGTGCGTTTCTCGTTCTATAAGGATGGGGGAAATGCGGATAAACCGGAAATACGGATTTTCATTATCAATCAGTCGGGTTATCTCTCTTTTTATACGGATGATAATCATAAGGGTGCAGGGCTGAATCTTTTGAATGAGGACGGAACGCCGGGCAGTGTGAAAAGGAAAATGGTCGTGGAAAGGTATCCGGAGTTCAATATGGTGATGAATCCGGGAATCGACCCATCGCTGCAGAACATAAGCACGATGCAATGGGGATTCTCCGACGATTATGTTTACAACAGTCCGGACAAATTCCGCAATGGCAAGTTCCTGACGGCAAATATGGTGTATACGGATGTGCAGCGTACGGATAACGAGGCAACCGGATTCGGAATGGCATCCGGTTCTTACCGGGAAATGTACGGAAGCGAGGTACGCAATACTAAAATCGGCGCTTATACCGGTACTGTTACCGGACCCTATTATTATCCGGACCCTGCCGCAGACATTTATCACCCGATATACAAGAGCTCCGCCGGACGGTATTGCCACGAGAAGAACCGCGACCTGAACGGTGACGGCATTATCGACGCATCCGAAACCAACTGGTATCTGCCTGCGCAGCAGGAGTTGCTTCTGATGCTTATTGCCCTGCCGCAAGACGAACGTAGCTTTGCAGGCAGCAGTTTTATCTCTTCTACCGAAACGGGGCCTCGTAATTATGGTTACGCAGCGGTTGGCATGAGGCAGGGCTATCCTTTTATATTCAGCAATACACAGGGTAAAATGGCGTCGGTGACTTATACCGTCCGTTGCGGCAGGGAACTGAGGTGATGTTGCATGTGAATGAATGTACGGTTATACGCAAATGAAACAGCAATGAGGATATGAGAAAAAGCATGAGAACATTATGGGTTGTGCTGTGCTGCCTGACGGTAGCGGCAGGTTATGCCCAGGAAGTGGTGAAAGAGAACGGAAAAATCATTATAGACGCTTCTGCCATACGGCACACCAAGGTTAAGAAAGCGCGTGCCACGGACGGCACAAATGCCAGGCTCGGTACGGATGATGAAACCAATATCGGTTCGGCAGCGAGCGACGAGCAGGTGTATTACAGGTTTGAACTGTCTGCTGCCAGATTTTCCGCTACCTGGATTAATGCCGTAAACAGGTGCAGGAATCTTGCCGATGATGGCGGCGGCTGGCGTTTGCCCACACTAAAGGAAGCGATACTGATTTACATCCTGTGGCCGGAGCTACAGCAGGCAGGGCTAACGGGAGTGGCAGGAGGAACGGCTACCGAAGCGGGTGGGGGCGGAAACTCATACCCGTATGTACGTTATAATGATACGGGAGCCATTGTGCTGGACGCGAAGAATGTTAGTACGGACAGATATTTTCGCTGCATCCGCGACCTTGATTGAAACTGTAGGTTCTGCTTTGTTGTCCGTGGCGGTTGGAAAAAGTAAAAGTATCCGGCTGGTATTGATAATAAGGCTTTTGCCTGAACTTTAGAATTGGAATTAGAATTAGAATGATAACGAATTTAATAGAACCCGAAAACAGTCCCAATGTTATGAATAAAAAAGGTTTGTCCCGACTTTGTTCGTGTTTTTGTTTGTTTGCACACAGAGGGATATGCTACGGAATCGCTTGCGGAGGCGTCCTGTTTTTAGCGATTTTCGTAGCCGTTTTCGGTTTTCCTGTATGGGTGGCAGAGCTTTTCGAGAAGCGGATGGAGGCACGTAGGAAAAATAGAGTGGTGAACGCCGGCAGATGAATGATAATCGGTAAATGAATATTGAGTGAGAGCCGGTAGATAGATGAATGACAGATAACAGAAATATTGATAATCTTAACAATTGATAACCCGTAATGAAGAATCCTAAGAAAGAAACTCGTGATGTCATAGCCAAGCACGTCCGTTGGACCGAAGCATTGCGCGTAGTGCGCGCTTACCACCCCGAAGTAACCATTATCCTGCCCCAGGAAAAAACTCAGATTTATCCCGGCGATGATGTGCGGGGCATGATTGCCCCTGCCGTCGGCGTCATTCGCCATGCACTCGATGCAGGAGTGTGGCAGTGGCACGGATACACTGCCGAGTCGCGTGTGAAGCAGGTACGCACCCTGCTCAGCCATTACTTCCATTATCACGAGAACAGCATCCATCCGGCGGAACTCGACCTGATGATTGAAGATTTGCTGTTTGTGCATAAAGCCTGAGGGGAATTTCATGAATTAAAGTTGCTTCAATATTATTTTAAAGTAAAACGTAATTTAACCGAATTATTTATGCGCATCTCAAAAGTGATTTTTATTTGCTGTTTTCTTCTGCCGTTCTTGGCTTCTTGCACCCGGGACGAAATAGAAGACAATAGTTATCCGTTAGCCGAATATGACGGCACGGGTGTTTTGTTTCGCTTAAAGGCAGAGGCTTTTGACGATACGGGTTCCGCTACCCGCACCGTGGATTTGACCGCACCTTTCGATACTCTTTGTGCCTATGTTCTCAAAGAGGGCCAAATTGACATCGACCGTGAAGTTAAATTCCCCGATCCTGCAACAATTATGGTGGAAGGGCTCGAAACCGGCACCTACAACCTTCTTATATTAGCCATGAAAGGTAACTATAAAGAGGATGGAGCCCGGATACATAAAATAGAGAAAAGTTCCTCACCGTGGCTGTCTTTTCCTGAAAATACGCCGGCGAAGCCTCTGAAAGCCCAATATTATTATACGAATCACAAGTTCTCGGTAATAAACGGAAAAATCAAGATAGAGGAAATACGCATTTCCCAAGCTGTAGGGCTGGTCTCTTTTGATATACAATACAAAAGCGATTACGTGCGCAAATCGGTTCACGACTGTCATTTTATTCCTTCGGAAGACAGCAGGAGCTATTCTGCCCTGCATGCAGACGGCAGCCATTCGGGACAGCGAAGCATAGCATCCTTCTCGTTATCGGAACAAAAACAGTGCTTATTTTTCCCTACCGTAAAGGATGGTTTTTCCGGTCAAGTAGTAGTAAATACAATGAATCACCGAAAGGAAAGTTTTGACACGGAGTATGATGCAAAGGCAACCTTAGATGCCGCCAGGCATTCTACCATACATGTGCAGGCTGTACATCCGGAAGACAATGTGGGTACTAACCTTGCCGATGAGCTCACTCCTCTAAATTATTATACGATTCTAAGTGATGAAGAACCTGCTTCAGTCTATACCAATGCAAATCTACGGTCATTTCGTATAACCCAACCTTTGCAGATAAATATGGAGAACGATAGTTTGCACATGAGATTTTATTCTCCCGTAGGAATAAAAGAGGTTACAGTCATGGCAAAAAGTCCGACTATGGATGAATATGTGGAGTTCGTTTACATTGACGACATTCCGGCATTTGCCGATATTAAGACATCGATAAAGGTACTGGAGAAAGGATTATACCGCACTGAATCAGGGAAAGTTCTACAATTTTCAGCAGAAGAGATGAATCCGGCTTCCTTGAGTCTTAAGATAGCTTGCAACGACCCGTATTGGACTAAGATTTCCCAGATAAAAGCGAAATGGTACATCAAATTCGTACTTAATGGAGGAAATCCCGTAACAGGAACTCCCAACAAGAACTGGTGGGGAATACGCCCTGTACATTGCAGGGAAGCTGTTGCACTCTTTTTGAATATCGGATATATGTGTACGCTGGAAAAGTTCCAGCAGCGGGTTTCGACGTTCCAAGGAACCTTTCTTGACAATAACAGGTATCCAGTTGACACATCAACGCTTATATCCAGACTGGAAAACCTTTCCGGATTCGACATCGGACTTATATATAGTGGCAATGGTGTATCAGGATTAGGTGGGGGCAGAACATGGGGAGTCTATCAGAAATCTTTCCTTTATCATTACGAAAACAGCGGCGGATGTTGTTCCACTATTTTTCACGAATTAGGTCATTGTTTAGGCTACAACCATAATAGCACCATGACATACGGACAGTGGGCTTCGGGATGTGCCGATGTGTTCTACAAGAATAACATAAAAGATTTTCCTGTCAATTCCCACACAATATTAAAATCAAGAAGTAATCCCAATATCTACTAATAATTATGAAACATTTGTCTGTTATTATATCTGTATTATTTTCAATACTTTGCATCGGATGCTCTAAGGAGGATTTTAACGATGGAAAAACCAATGATGTTCAGAACAAGCATTCTCTCCGGCTTTTGGTCTACACACCGACTTCGGAAACTGTTCTTAGTACGGACCTGCCGGGAAACATAGAGGCTTATCTGTTCAAAGAGGGAGTTCTGTCCGACGTTTACAAAAATCTGACAGTGGATAAGAACGGATACACTACAATCAGCTCGTTAGCCGAAGGAGAGCAAATCTATTTCTTTGTAAACACCGGTAATCTGCTGGATGGGATTACACAGGAAATAGGCCGATTGAAAGAGACCGAACTGCTTGCCACTACAATATCCTCTGCCTCTCCTCAAGCAGATGGAGAGAAACCGGTGATGACCGGAAAGGCAGACTTAACCGGAAGCCAGGAGAGTACCACCCAAGTATTGCTTACACGGGCCATTGCCAGAGTAGACTTAAACATAGCTGACGATGCCGACATACAAATCAATAGGATAAGTATGGATAACATACATTGTGAAGCATTCCTGCTTCCGCAAAATCCGGTCAGTTCGCCGTCCGGTGCAGCATTGGCAAAAATAGATACTACATTCAATACCCCGTTGAAGCCGGGTGAATATGCCGGATTGGTCCACCTGTATGAACAAGTGGGGGACGGTATTCCTGTGGAGCTGCACGGCACCCTTGAAGGCGATCCTGTTACACTTTCACTGGCACTGCCTAACACAATCCATAGAAACCACATTTATAAAATAAAGTTATTTAGCGGAGACAGTTCTAATTTGCAGGCAAGCATATCCGTGGAAAATGAAAGTTGGGAAGTTGAAGAAACTATCACGGCAAAACCTTCTACCCATATTTTGGTTAATAGTGAACTTTCTACTTTGGCTGAAGGGGCGTATATAAGTGCAACAAAAGATACGGTTTACCTCCCAAGCAAGGAGTCAACGTCAATACTTGTATTGGATAAGGTGCCGGAAGATGCGGAATTCACAATTGATGGGACAACAGCCTCCATTACTCCGTATACGGAAACTCGTGCCGACCTTCAAGGGAAAAAGTTCTTGGTACGCAATTCTTGGAAAAAGCCGGGTACTAAGACGGAATATATGTACCTGAATATGCACAGCAAGAGGCATCCGGACTACTACAGTGGCCGGTTGGTAATTGTCCAGTCCAATGCCACGACCTTCAAGGGAGAATTGTATAATCATCTTACAAATACTCCTCCCTATAACATTCATTTCAATAAATATGTCGACAGTGCTTTAGGTCGGATAGAGGTACCTAAGAACTATGAGGTTAGTGTCAGTGGTGGCAGTTGGCTAAGGGCGATACCCCAAGGAGACGGAGTTTATGAGATTCAGGCAGGCTACAAGCCTAACGATCCGGAAGCCAATGGTAGCACTCAGGAGGGTTTGCTCACCGTGAACGGCCCGAATGGCATACATGAAACATACACCGTTACCCGGTTGAATCGCGGCTTGCCTGTTGTCCTTATGGGTGACACTTACTGGTGCCGTTTCAACTTACAAGGAAACTCAAAGAGTTTCGACGACCAGATAACCGTCAGTGAATCTGAAACAATAGGTGATCTGTCTGCCTATTTTGCCTCTTGTTCTGACGAGGATTTTGTACGTTTAACCGGCAGTCAGTACAAAGGGCGCTATACGCAGGGAATGAATTTAAAGTATGACGCATCCGTCCCGCGTTTCTATTTCGATTCGTATGAGTCGCTCCAGAATCCGGCAATCATAGGGAATGGATCGGTAAGCAGCCATTGTCCGGAAGGATACCAGCTTCCTACTTCGAGAGATTTTGAGCTTTTGTTAAAATCGGGGGCTATTAACTACACGCTTAATGGCACACCGGTAAATTACACTACAGGTAGTGGAAGACCGGCCGTTATTTCAGCCCATAGCCGAGAAAATATAGCGTGGGAAGGAGGTCTCCTTGCAACAGCCAATTACATCCAAATCGCTTTTGACGAAAACAATCTGGTCTTGGGAGGATTCGGCCATCAATTTGATTCTTCAAAATCAATTGCTGCAAAGGTATTGTGGGCAACCATAAGTGGAGGGCACCAAAGCTGGACTCATACAGGGACTACAGCCAAGGCAGAAGACCATAATGTAAACAAATCCCGTACGATTCGCTGCATTAAGACGTCACCGGCTTTTATAATAGAAGAATAATTCGGGGTTAATTCTTGGTGGCTTTTTCTTAGTATGGTACAACGGTTGAATGTGTGTCAAAACTAAAATCCGCTTACTATTTGTTTCTTTTTTAGGCACGGATTACGCGGAAAACACGGATTTTCTTTGTTCTTTTTCCGTGAAATCCGCGAAATCCGTGCCTAAAAAGAAATAGCCGCGCATATAGGAAAATATATCAGTAATGATTTATAATGGAATATATCAGTTATTGTTATTTCTGCAGCCTGTCAATCAATGCTGTTTTCACTACCTCGTATCCTTCTTGTGGGTTAAAATGCTCATCAGGACGGAGCAATTGTTTGGTATCTCCTAAAAATTCCTCATCTTGCATTTTATCTTCCATATTAATGATAAACTCCTTGTATGTAGGAATGTGATCCACCACAAAATCCATATACAGATTATAACATTTTAGTACATTTACGATATTAAGCTCTTTTGTTGTCAGTGCTTTATACAAATCGTACAAATCTCTTCCTTTTCTTCTTTGATATAATGCTCTGAGTTTTGTGCCTACAAGCTCATCAAGTTGGTAAGTAAGAACATCGCATCCTCCTTTGTACCATTTATTTGAAACGGAAAATGGAATTTTCTGCATAGGTAGCACATTGAAATGTTCCTTACAGTTTATTTCTATCTTTAAATGAATAGGAACAACCGGAGGTATTTCGGACTCCATTCTGAATATTAAAGTATTATTGTTCCTCTTTTGCTTAATCTTTGGCTCTCCGAGAAATGATAAGGCTTCTCTAATATGATCGTAAGTTTCTTTTATTGGCTCTGCTGTAACCTGTACAAGGTCAATATCCTCACTATATCTGGGCTGAGGAGAAAGGTATAGTTTATGCAAGGCCGTGCCACCGCGAAAAGCAAGATGAGATGCCAGATATTCATCTTTATATATTTCTGTTAAGGCTCTACAAATAAGTAAGTCTTGCTCTACTTGTTCTGAGTCGGTCCATGGAACAGTTTCATTCCATTCTCTAATTGCAAATTCGGGTATCATTCGTCTACTTCTATTTCTTGGTTAATGATTACTTTCCATTTTTTTTCTATTTCACAGTCCAGTGTAGATTTACCTATCTTGAACGGTATTTTCCTCATCGGGAGGGAAGATGTCTTAGCTTTAAGCTTATCTGCAAGTTCTTCTCTCTCCAAAACATATTCTAATATATATCCCAATCTTTGATATGTAGGAGTTGATGTAAGATTGAAGAAATCTTCATCTAATCTGTCGAAGTCAATGCTATCTACCAATTCATTTAGTACGGTACATACCCTATTTAATCCGCCTACATATTTTTCATTCTCAATTAAATCAATTGCAGTCAATTCTGGCGAGGACACATTTACATAGCCTGATTGAGCTTTATGTTTCCGTATGAATTTTTCCGGTATGTTTTTCTTTGAGAAGAAAAGAATAGAAGTTCCTGTTTTTGTGGTATTTCTCAATTTGGGAGCCTCTGTTGTCACGGAGAAAGTTTGAGCTCTTTGATGTGATGCTCCATAGAACGATGCTGCATTAAGTAAACTGATATAGTATTCTTTTCTTAAGAATACCATTAACGCGTCAATATAAAATACAGGCGGGATAATCGCTTTCAAAGCATATTCAATCGGCATGATAACATAAAACCCTTTCCAGGGAGAAATAATTTTTTTCTTTATAGTTAAGCGATATAACGAAGTACTGATATAGGCATTACCAAATTGAGGAAAATTCTTTTGAACTTCCTCAATAGTGAAAGTGTAATACCCTCTCATCTCTTTTTCTTCAATCCAGTCTGATAAGCTTTGTTCTTTCATGTGCTCTGCAATATAATTGCAAAGATAATCATTTTCTGATGATAAATGCAATTCTATTGCTTTAATTCCGTGTATTTTTCTCACCACCGGAGTCTCTGTTTCACAACCATTAATTCAGTGAAATAAAATACGTACTTTCCTTTCTAATTGTTTGTAAAGTAAATATTTACATGATTTTACGTGTAAATATTTACTTTTCATGCCTCTTTGTTATTTAATATTTTTGTGTATTCATCGTGCATTGGGGCAGTGAAACGCTTCCGGGCGGTGTGGTATAAATTTTAAACAATTAGAAAGAATAATGAAATCAATGAAAACACATCGTCTGTCAGGGGCGGACACATCGTCTGTTACACTCGTATACATCATCCGTAGGGGTGGAACGCATCATCGGTTCTGCCGCTCTGCGTCGCCGTTCCGTACCGCTACGCCGTAGATATACGATAGTATATCTTATCTTCTATTGAATTATATTGTGTACGCTGCGTGGCCGGAAGCATGGCTGCCGCACGTGCATAACCGGTTGACGTAAAGGCATGTGCCGTGACCGCCGGAGCGGTCGTTTTCCGGTTTCGACATTTATCAATATTTATCTGTAACTTTAGTATGAAAAACAATTTGCTTAGAATGGGCTATGTCATGGTTTCGCGTGCATTGCTACAAGAGATTTGCGAGAAAAAAGGTGCGGCATGCTGCGAGGAAGAAGCCTTCCTGCGGGTGCTGACAAACGTCAACTTCAAGCCTGCCGTAGTATTCTGCAACGGAGCCGGGGTGCAGTGTGCCCGTGGAGAGTCCGTCATCACTTTTATGGGCTGGGCGGACATATTCGGCTGGACAAGGGCGCGTACCCGGCGCTTTTTCGACCGGTGCTTCGCTGCAGGACTTATCGAGCGCGTGCCGGGCTGTTGCCCCAGCCACATCCATGTGCCCGGCTATGATGCCTGGACGGGACAGCCGGCATCCATAGGGAAGGTTATGAACGGGGGCGGCAGCTTTTCCGCCGCTGCCGCCCCCGTTGCCGCCAAGTCGAAATCTTCCGCCGCTTTCGAAGAGTCGCTGAAGGAGTTTCTTGCCTATTACGGCCGCACCACCCATCTGCCGGTAGAGAACGGCAGCTATGTCCGCGCCCTTTGGAAAAAACTCTCCACCCGCGAGCGCGAACTTGCCTACCGGAAAGTGGAAGATTATTATTTCAGCCTGAACAATACGCATTTCTGCTACCAGGCTGCCAAGTATCTGGAGTATAGAATCTTTGAAAACGAATTTGTCAATTAATCGCCCTTTTACCCTTATGGCAGAAATCCTCAATCCTCATGATGCCGACCTGGAGTCGGTAATCTTAGGCGCTTGTCTCGCCGAAAGTACCGCTATGGTGCTTGTAAGCGGGAAGCTGTGCCCCGAAATGTTTTACGAAGCGAAGTATGGCGAAATCTTTGCCGCCCTGCTTGCCATGCACCGCGCGGGCAAGGCGATAGACATCATTACGGTGCGTGCCGAGCTTGCCGCCCGTGGCAAGCTGGAGTTCGTGGGCGGCGCCTTCGAACTGGCGCGTCTGTTGGGCAGGGTGGCATCGTCCGCCCACCTGGAGTATCATGCGCTTATCTTGCGCGGCATGTATATCCGGCGCGAGATGATTAGCGGCCTGCATCGTCTGCTTGCCGTAGCCGCCGATGAGTCGGTGGATTTGGGCGATGCCCTGGCCGGACTGCATCAGCTTATCGAACACCTGGAAGGTAAAACCGACTTTGCCGGCTGCCTGCGCGACATGGACCGCCTGATGCTGGATACCCTTAGGCAAATGGACGGCAGGGTGGCGAACAACCGCAACGGCATCACCGGCATCCCCACCGGCCTGCGCGACCTCGACAGGCTCACTGCCGGCTGGCAGCGGGGCGATCTGCACATCATAGCCGCCCGTCCTTCGGTGGGCAAGACCGCCTTTGCCCTGCATCTGGCACTGGCGGCGGGACGTGCCGGGAAGCAGGTGTTGGTGAACAGCCTCGAAATGCAGGGCGAAAGGCTGGGCGACCGCTGGCTCTGCGCACAGGCTGCCTCGCTGGATGCCGGACACCTCAAAAGCGGGCAACTCAGCGCTGACGAGCAGCAACAGGCTCTGGAAGCCGCCCGGCAACTGTCGTGCCTGCCTGTGTATGTGGACGACAACCCGAAGGCGAGCATGGATCATATCCGCTCGTCGGCTCTGCTGCAAAAGAGCAAGGGGCATTGCGACCTGCTGATTATCGACTATCTGCAACTCTGCGATATGAAGTCGGAACAGAAGAACCGCAACCGTGAACAGGAAGTGGCGGAAGCGAGCCGCAAGGCAAAGCTGATAGCCAAGGAGCTGGATATTCCCGTTATCCTGCTTTGCCAGTTGAACCGTGAGTGCGAGATGCGTGCCGACAAGCGGCCTGCACTGAGCGATCTCAGAGAGAGCGGTGCCATCGAGCAGGATGCCGATGTGGTGATGTTGCTCTATCGTCCCGCACTGTACGGACTGACGTCCGAGCGCAAGAGCAAGTTCCCTTCCGAAGGGTTGGGCATGGTGATTCTTGCCAAGCACCGCAACGGCGAGACGGGAGATGTATATTTCGGGCATAACCCCACGCTGACGAAGATTGGCGAGTACGAACCCACACTGGAGTGGATGGCGAGAAACGCACGCTCTTCCTGTTAGAAAAAAACTTCGCTTTTACCGGAAAATAAATGGCAAAATACTTGACTTTGCCTCTCTGATTTCGTATCTTTGTAATGTGCTCGAGAAGGGAAGTAATTATTGGATAAGGCGTCTTAAATCTTTTGTTTGTTGTGTGGCCCGGGCTTTTTCTTTTAAGAATTTTATTTACTGTTTTTTTTAATCTAAACCTAAACTTTATTTTTATGGATGTACTTGTAGAACGCTTTCAGCGTCGTAGAATCGTGAGCGATAAAAGCTCTCCCATGTTGTATTATCTCCGTCAGAAAGGCTCAGCGGAAATATCTGGTTGGTAAGTTTTAAAATTAGCTATCTTTGCTTACCTTTGTTTTATGAAACCCGCACAACTCCTTCGTGCCATCCTTCCGGATGTGCTTATAGACAACTTTGATATTGTCAATTTCGACAAGAGTGCTGACCGTTTTGATATTTATCTTGATGAAAAAAAAGTTCAGCTAAAAGAAGATAAGACCAACCCGGATATCATATCCTATGGTTTTGGTGAGTACCGTACAATCCAAGACTATCCTATTCGTGGTCGCGCCACTTATCTCCATGTTCGTAAACGTAAATGGCTTGACAAATCTTCCAATGAAATCTTCAGTTATGACTGGGATTTATCCGAATTTGACGGTACACGGCTCAATTCTGAGTTCGTCTCTTTTTTAAAAGAAGGAGATTGAATCTACTCCTGTGAGCATCTGTGTGCTTGCG
>OHTT01000047.1_pt1 | contig 97026 bp, 150 predicted proteins | sample 1579001 | NCBI WGS metagenome assembly OHTT01 (sample SAMEA3879606, study PRJEB24766) | human gut metagenome | biome: human-associated habitat; feature: feces | place: USA | collected 1985/1987
ATAAAGCTGTTAAGTATTACTTTAGATATGCAGATGATATGGTAATACTTCATAGTGATAAAGAATACTTAAGACAATTACTTGATGAAATAAGAGAACAATTAGGCACACTTAAATTAGAAATTAAAAGTAATTATCAGATATTCAAAGTAGAAGATAGAAGTATATCTTTTGTAGGATATAAAATCTATCACGATTATACTTTGATTAGAAAGAATATTAAACACAAAATGTGTAAGAAAGTTGCTGCTATGAATAAACTTAAGCACATGACTTATAGTGAATATAGGCAGCAAGTCTGTAGTCATATTGGTTGGATGAAACATTATAATGGTATCAATCTACTAAAGAAGATAATTAAGTATCATTAGTTGATTGAATATGCTAGAAGCTCGTAAGAACCGCTATTAGTCTTAACTAAGTTTAATCGAGTAATAGCAACTTATTTACAATGTAAACGTTTATTAATTATAATCTCGAACAATTTTCAGAGTCCCTGCCGATTTTAAACCCCTTATGAATCAGCTGGGACTTTTTTGATTTACACTTTATATCATTTACTATCTATGAATTATTATCAGTTAGGAGAGCATACAATGCCTATATTTAAAAACATGTTTAGTAGTACAGAGAAATTAGCATCTGCTGCATTAGGTGGATTAATATCTCTATACTCACCAGTATATGTTCCTATTACAGCTCTAGCTGGCATTATCATAGTTAATACTTTATATGAGTGCAAAGTAAATAAGAAATATAAAGACGATGAAATATTAGCACGTTCAAGGAGATTAACTTCAAAAATATTCTATAAGCTAAGAGATGCAATAGTTGCTATATGTGGTGCGTTTACTATTGAGAAGTTTATAGTAACTTCTATAGATTTACACGCTATTGAGTTTATAGCGGGTGCTATAGCTTTAGTAGAATTCTTCTCCTTACTTGAGAACTTAGGTAAACTACATCCTAGATGGAAAGTGTGGAATATACTTAAGAAGATAGCAAAGAAGAAAGGGGAATAGATATTAGATGTCGAATTAGATGGAGAACTTTCAGATGATACCAATAGTAATAAAGATAATTAATTGGTTCAGTAACAATATCAGAATAGTCGCAGTAGGTTTAGTTAGTTTACTTATTGCGACTGTTTTGTTTTAGAACCGTTAGTTAAATAAAAAGAATGCAGAGATTAACAGAATAACTAACAATATTAGAGCTTATGAAGAGATAGCATCTAATAAAGAGGCACACAATAGAGTATTACAACTTACTATAAATGAACTGAATAATAGTAAGGATAGCTTGATACAATAGATAAATCAAGTAAAGAAAGATAATAAAGTCAAAGATAAGAATCTAACCAATGTAAGTGTAATCAATACTGAGATTAAGGATTCTGTGAAAACAGTAATTAAAGAGAAGTTAATAGACTTCGATAAAGAGTTAAAACTTAATGACTTAACAACTATCATAGTTAGTAGAAAGGATTCAATCCTAACAGCCAAAATAGATATAAAAAACTAGTAGACAATATTCGTAACAGAAAATAAAGAATATAAGAATACTTATAAGAACTGGCTAGTTAGATTCTTTCACTTTGACTTTAAAAAAATATATATCAAAAATTACTAGATAGTAAATAGCAATCCGTTGATCAAAGTAACGGATACACGGGTAATAGAAATTCCCGACAAATAACATATTCAAAACAATATTAATCAATAATAATATGCATAGAATATTTCGTGTGAAGGCTTACGAGAAAGAACACGGACCTCACTTCAATGAGGAATATGCTCGTAAAGCTGTAATGAAGATGGAAAATGAGGACGGTACTCGTGGACCACATTGGTCTTTAGAAGAGACTACCACATTGGCCAGTCAATACGGAATTGCTCTAGGAAGCAAATTCAATCGTTATGATTGGTTTGTAGCATTAAATATGGTTTACTCTGATTACTATAGAGTTATTATGAACATTACTGGTTCTAATAATACTAAACACTACGTTGAATTTGCAAAAGCTTGGCTTAATGATAAAGATATTGACGAAGGTAAGATGTGGTATTATTATATTTACGTAATGTGCGATCATATCAGAGAAGCTGAAATGGAATGTTACGAAGAGAAAATGTCCAAGTATGAAGATGAAGAAGAAGACTTTGGACATTATCGTAGAGGTGGTAGACGAATGGGTATGTTCGGAAGACGTAGCATGTATGATAAGGATGATTATGAAAAGAGAGACTACGAAAGAGTAGAACACGAATATGATCCTTATGAGTACTCTCGTAGAGCCACTCGCTATGTCAGATATTAATTAAAATCAATTTTTATAAACTAAATCAATTATGTTAGAAGATAGAATTATCGTGCAAGATCGCGGTATCGACGCTGGTCTCGCTGCTTTAATGCAAAATGCTAATAAAGGTATGGATCCTGCAGCTTTGATGGCTATGATGAACAACAACGGCGGTTTCGGTGGAAACGGCGGTTGGTGGTGGATCTGGATCATTCTGATCTGGTTCTGCTGGGGTGGTAACGGTTTCGGTGGCCGTAACGCTGGTGCATTAGCTTCTGAACTAAATACTGATGCTAATACTAATTTGCTCATGTAGGCTATCAATGGTAATAAAGATGCAATAAGCAATCTGTCAACTACTTTGAACTGTGACATCAATGCAGTTCAGTCCGCTTTGAATCAAATCAATGCTGGTGTAAGTCAGATCTCTTGTGATACTAAGTTGTCAAGTTGTGAAGTAATTAATGCTATTACTTCTGGTAATGCAAATCTTGCTTCTCAGTTAGCTAACTGTTGCTGCGATGTTAGATCCTCTATAGCTGATGTAAATAATAATATCACTAAGATGGGTTATGAAAGTCAATTATCTATGTGTAATTAGACTAATACGTTACAGAGTGCTATTACTTCTGGATTTAATAGTTTGTTATCTGACAATACTACTAAATTTAATATTCTTGGTTCTAAGATTGATGCACAAACATAGATTATCAATGATAAGTTCTGTCAACTTGAAATGCGTGAAATGCAGAACAAGATTGACGCTCTTCGTCAGGAAAATAATCAGTTAGCTTTGTCAGCTTCTCAGTAGGCTCAGACAGCTAACATTGTAAGTCAATTGAAGAGTCCGTGTCCTGTACCAGCTTATTTTGTACCTAATCCGAACTGCTGCCCGTTCGATTACTACAGATACTTGCTGAACAGAGATAACACTACTACTGCTCCGGCAGCTTAATAATAATCAAGGGCCCTTTATTGGGCCCTTAAAAATACTATACTTATGTTATTTAATCAATTAAATATAGGGGATAAAGTATATATAATAGAAGTAATAGGTACTTTTAAGAAAACAACCGAATATAACGAAGGTTAGGTTACTCAAGTAAGTAATGTATATGAAGAACCTTTACCGCCTGGTTAGTTTCCTATGCCTAATCAATAGCGTAAAAAATTAGTAGATATAACTATCCAATGTAATGGAGAATCAAAGAAATTCACTATACCTGAGAATAAGTCTACTATAACTGATAGTACATTAGGTTTAACTATATCTACAAATAAGTAGGAAATAATAAATATAGTACGTAGCTAGTACGATACTTATAAACAAAGAAAAGAAGTCATAGCTAAGTGCGATGAGGAAATGGCTAAATGTCAGCAACTGTTAGATAAACTTGAAATTCATAATGAGCCTACTAATGAGAATTCAAAGATAGTAGAGCTTCAAAATGAAATAAACGAATTAAAAAATATCATAAGGAAGGCTAATTAGATGGTTCCACTACCTATGAAAGATATGTTACCTTAGGATATGAAAGACGCAATGAATAAGGTTGATCAATAAGATCAACCTTTTTTTATTTTAAGGCTGCGTAAGAAGAGCTATTAGTTCCCTAAAGGGATTGTAAGGGAAGATATATAAAATGCTGCTACAAGCCTTAAAATGCGTTTTATTCTGTATTAACGTTAATATTTAATAAAATGAGTCTTAATAATCTTATTGATAATATTTTATAGATTGTTCGTAATAATAATATAGCAGAATCAGAACATATTTCAAGGCACTAGATTGAATTATGGATTGTATATTACAGAGCAATGCTTATAAAGTAGGCTATTGATAAGGGTTATGATGTTGATGAAGCGTATGTCACTACATTAGAACCCATTCATTTAGACAGAGTACAGATTGTTCCTGGTAAATTTGTATTCGTTGGAGAAAAAGAACTACCTACTTTAATCAACTTTAGATATAAACCAGGAGTAATAGCTGTACGTGATATGTTTGGTAACCTAATATAGTTAGGTAGCTATACTAAAGCTAAATTACAAAAATATAGAAAAGCTACATGTAAAGACTATATCGCTTGGGTTAAGAATAACAAAATATATGTTGAAGGAGATTCTAATCAACTAGAATATATAAGTATAGATGTTATACTTTAGGATCCTACTAAGGATATACCGTGTTATAATCCAGATGATGAATATCCTATACCAGCAGCTATGATACCTACTATTGTGTAGATGATATTGGAGAAAGAATTGAGAGTTATGGTAGCTTCTTCTAGTGACGTTACTAATGACTCTAAAGATGATACTCAGAATAGATATAGTAACAAATGAGAGAAAGAGTAAAATATAACAGAAAAAGCTATACTATTGCTGATTTTTATATTAATTATAAATAGCAAATTGATGCTAATACCTAGTATGATGTTAATTTAAAGACATATAAAGCAATAGTAACAGATTATTTTAAGTACATTAGAGATGAAATAATGTAGAACTGTAAAGAATTTAAATTACCTTGCAGGCTAGGTACTTTATAGATAATAAAGCATCAACCAAAAGAATTCTCAGGTAAGAGTTTAAGATGGGATTGGAAGGCTACTAAGGAAACAGGTAAACCTGTATATTTACTAAATGATCATAGTGGCTATTTCAAGTACAGATTTCACTGGTCTAAAAAGAACTGTTTATTAACTAATAAGAGCAAGTATTAGTTCATAGCTTCAAGAGAAAATAAACGCACGCTTGCTCAAATTATTTTTAATAAATTAAAAGATTATCCAGAATTATAAGTATGATAAATAATAGAATGATTAGCTCCAAGACAGTTCTGGCAAAGGTTATTTCAGACCTAGATTTAAAGGAAGAGGAAATTAAAATATCCGATATTTCCGAATGGATAGCGGAAGGTTTACTTAAGATTGGAGCTATACAACAGTATGAACATAAGGTAACTATATTACCCGTTAAATGTCATTAGGCTTCCTTACCGTGTGATCTATATAAGTTAGGTTAGGTAGCATTTTCATTTTGTAATAATGGTGGTTGGTTACCTATGAGAAAAGCTACATCCAGCTTTGGAGTATACCATGATAAATGTGTAGATAAGCCGTGTATGTTTATACCTGATGCTGGCTTAATACCTTTAGTAAAGAACTTATTTAATTTAGTATCTGATAGAGAAGCTTTAGATAAACTTAATTCAGATTCTAATATGCGTGATACTTTAAGTGCTTTAGTAAATCAATATACAGTAGCTAGTCCATCTAACAGATATGTAAATGGTAAATTTGCTCATACCGATGGTACAATGTACAGCGCAGATTTATAGTATATGACTAAACCTGGCTATATTATGACTAATATACCCACTGGTTTTATTAAAATAGAATATTATGCTATATTTACTGATGAAGAAGGTATGCCTATGATACCAGATATGGAATCCTATAAAGAAGCATTATTGTGGTATGTTACATTAAAATTAATGTATCCGAGAAAGCTAAAGGGACAAATATCTTAGTAGGATTACTTAGAAATGAAGACTAGCTGGAACTACTACAGAAAGCAGGCTTACGCTGAAGCTATGATGCCTGGAGTAGATGAACTGGAAAGTATAAAAAATACCTATCACAAACTTTATCCAGAATTTAATGACCATGGTACTTTCTTTAGTACTACTGGAGAAGAACAAATAATTTACAATTAGAATAGATTATGATTAGTAATACAGCTCAAATAAATACATTTTATGGTGGAATGAACACTGATAGTGCCGCCAGTATGTTACCAAGTAATCAATATAGATTTGGTTAGGATGTTCGTATCATTACTGATGATTCTAGTACTAGTGGAGTTCTTTAGAGTGTAGAGGGTGCTAAAAAGTATAATTATGGTATTAAAGGTACTGAAGAAATAATAGGTACTGCAACCATTAACGATATTGCTGTAGTAGTTACTAAGTTAGTAGATGGCTATAATAAGATATACCGTATAGAGAATTTTGATTCTCCCAATTTAGTTAGTACAGTTGTATTATAGGGTAAATTAAAACTATGTGAAAAAACTGATTCAAATCAGTTAAGTATAGTATTAAATTACGAAACACAGTCCAATATTAAAGCTTACTTTACTGATGGAAACTCATCTATTAAAGTAATCAATATTATGAGTGATAAGTATATAAAGTATCCTAATGTTGATAACCCTTTAGTAGATGCAGATGGTAATATACTTAATCCAGATAGTATTGATATTATACCTAATGCAATATTACCACCATTTGAAGTCACAGATATTGTGTCTGGTAACTTTCAAGCTGGTATGGTTCAATACTGTTATAGATTGTATAATAAACACTCTCAACAAACTTCATTATCTAGTTTAAGTAATTTAGTACACTTAGACGCTTCTGAAATTAATGCTTCATTAGTAAATCACGAAGGGTCTTAGAAAGGTTCTTATACCGGTAAAGGATGCACAATAAGAGCAAAACTCAGTACTAAAGATTTCAATAGATGTAACATAGTACGTATCTTCTATGAAGATAATAATTCTATTCCTACTTATTCTGTAATAGATGATATTGAAATAGATACAAATTTAGATTACATAAGTTATACTGATACTGGTAGTAGCGCATTAAGCACTATGACATAGGAAGAATTTAACGCATTTACTAGCTATTCTTTTATATGTAATAGCATTACTTCTCTGTAGAATAGACTGTTTGCGTCTAATGTTACAGAAACTTCTTGGGTACCAATGATATATGACAATGATAATCTGGTGGAGTATGACGCTAGAGTATATAGAGCTAATTCTAACAATTATGTTAGGTTAGAAACTGCTAACCCTGACGACTATGAGTATTTCTCAATTACAGATTACGATGCTATGAGGAAAATTCCAAAACATCATGATTGTATTAACCCTTATAATGCAGCTAGATCTAGCTTTGCACAGCCTACAGAATATGTGTATGGAGAAGGAAATAAGCTTGGAGGTAATGGGCTAAATATATCATATAGTTTTATTAATACGGAATTAAACGAAACTTATTCACCTCTTACTGGTACAGGCTTAGCAAACAACGTTGGTCTTGAAAATAGTGGTTTTACCACAGATTCTATGCCCATTTATGAATTAAATGGAAGTAAAATATACGATAGGCCTATAGCCTCTGCTTATAGACAAAGAAATTACGCTGACCCCATCATAGCTTCGTTATTTAAAAGTTATCAACGAGATGAAGTATATAGATTTGGTATTGTATTTTACAATAGTAAATTCATAGCTTCTCCAGTATTGTGGATAGGAGATATTAAAATGCCTAATTTAGTCACAGCCCCTCTTCTTACGCAATCTGGTAGTTACTGGTACTCAAAACCTATAGGCATTAAATTTACAGTAAAGAACTTTCCTATTGATGCAGTATCTTATGAAATAGTAAGATGTGACAGAACAGAAAAAGATAGGACTATTGTATCGCAGGGTGTTATTACTCCAATACATAATTATAAAATTGTTGAAACAAGTGATAATGGAGAAATAGGTAGAGGGGAAAGTAATAAAGATACGAATGAGTATAGACCAATGCCATTTTTACATACTAAACGTAGAGGGTTAGTAATAGAAAGATCTGGAGCAGGTATAGTTGGAAGAAAAATTGATGAAGAAGATATAACTGATAATTATTGGAGGTTTATATCACCAGAAGTATGTTTTAATGGAGAAAAGACTGAAGCTCTATTTAAAGACAATATATATCTCAGATAGGAAGCCGTTCTTATATCTGATTTCAGTAAACAAGATACAGATCAGCAAGGTACAAATGTGCAAAACTGGGTAGCTATGAATAACTCAGCTTAGCGTTTACCAGAAGGAACATCTCATGTTACTAATAGAAAAAGTACTAAAGTATATAATTCTGGGAATAATGCGTCAGCTTCAGCATCACAAGTATTTGCTATTCATAATGACGATTGGTACTGTGCTTATATATAGAAATTCTATTTTCGAGTAAATTCTAAATTTATAGGAAAGGAACAAAGTATAATAGACGCAAAACTTCCAGCTATAATACCATACAATGCCGTACTAAATGGTGGAGTAAAACCTTACAAAGCTAATATAGGTAATATTACTTATTCTAATTGGACTGCCAGTAATTTTTATGAAGGCGGAAGTAACATAGATGTAATTACTTATGGCCCAGCTGGTCCGTGTCTTATATTATAGGTATCAAACGATGATATAAATTCAATCCAACCTATTTCGTTTTATCGTGATGAACACGCTAATGATAATTGTCCGTTAATTGTGGTTAATGCAAAAAAACCAACAATACCATATAATGGAAATACTTATTCAGCTAGAACTAGTTCTACGTATATTCCAGTGGGATCATATGGTGATACGAACAATCCTGTAGTATATGCTTTTGGAGGGGACACTTATATCGGTATTCTAGATTATCCATCTCAAATGATATTTCAAAGAAATGAAGCTTCTGGCAGGGATTCTTGGTCTGAACGTAAACGTTATTTTGGAGCATATATACCATTAGAAAGCACTATCAATTTGAAATTGTCTATGGGACAAATGACTAATAGAACGTATAATGGCGCTTCAAATAATGTAGATGCATATTTGCAAATAGAACCCGTTCAATTAGGTACATATCATTCGCAAAGTAAACCTTATTATCTATATAATGACGCATACTCTGCACAGCCTGATGGAAAAATATTCAATACCAGAGGTTTATATGATGAAGCTAATGTGAAATCAGCTAATAGAGTATATGCATCACAGGCTAAAACTATCAATGAAAATATAGACAATTGGTCTGTATTTAAGCCAGCTGATTTCATAGATGTAGATTATCAGTACGGAGAAATAACTAACATACGAGGTATATTTAATAGATTGTACTTCTGGTAGAATAATGCTTTTGGAGTATTATCTGTAAATGAAAGATCATTGATACAAGATAATAATGTAGGTCAGTTAGTATTAGGTACTGGTGGTGTATTAGATAGATACGATTACTTAAGTACTTTAAATGGCACTAAAGTTATTAATGATAGAAGTATAGTAAACTCTAGTAATAGTATTTATTGGTATGACTAGGATAAGAATGAAATATGTAAATCTACAGGAGGCGGAATAAGTATAATAACAAAAGACTGTAATGTACAATCATATATGAACACAATGTATAGTCAGAAAACTAAAGGAGCTAATTCGTTGTATGATAAGAAATATGACGAAGTATGGTTCAGATTATATAACAAGTCTTTAATATATAATGAGAAACTAAATGTATTTACATCTTTATATACATTTGATCCAGATTTTACGTTACCTCTCAGAGATAAGGTTGTAGCTACTAAGAATAATGAATTTTATATAATAAATTCATTAGATATAGAAGGATTTGGTGATACAAGTAAGGATATAAGACTGCGAATCATAGTAAACAAAGACCCTCAATATACTAAAGTATTTGATAATATTGCATTACAAGGAGAGTTTATAGATCCTAATAATAAGATATTAACTAATGACATATTAGATGGAATAAAATTCAACACTAAACATCAAGTAGCGAATAAAAAAGGAGAAGATTTAGTGTTTGACTATCGTGAAGATACTTATAGAATACCTGTTCCAAGATAGGATCAATTCGAGGAAGAAGACAATATGTCATTTCCTGCTAGAATGAGAGGTAAATATATGGTTTGTGATTATAAGTTTAAATCAGATAAGGATTATTCTTTTTAGATACCTTAGATAACAACTACTTATAGATATTCTAGAATTTAATATGAAAAAGAATAAAAACAAAAGAAAAATATAGATTCCTGCTGCGTAGTTTGGTTTGCCGGTATCTTTAAGTAATATGCAGGAATTACAATCCTCTATATCTAGAGGTATTGCTCCTAATAATCCTAGCAACCTTATAGTTAAAAGTAACCCTACTAATGTTGGTATAGGAAATATATCTGGTATAACTTAGGCAATACCAGGGGCTATAAATACATTAACAAGTCCTTTTTAGACATCTACAGCTACTACAGGTGGAGAAGCTACTATGCAATCTATTGCAGGTATTGCAGAAGGAGCAGGATCTGGTGCACAACTTGGTATGACTATAGGTGGACCTGTAGGTGGATTAGTAGGTGGTATAGCTGGTGCAGCTGCTGGTCTCATAGGTAAAAAAGGAAAGGCAGCAGAAATGACCTCATTTACTGACTTTGATGAAGGTACTCTGGGTACTGGCTTAAGAGGTGCATTTAGAAATAAGAAACTTAGAAGACGTAGAGCTGCTATAAGATTGAACGCATTTCAAAATAGAGAAGCTGTAGCTGGTACAGAAAGATTAGCTAATGAGTTTAATGAAGATAACACAGAGTTTGATACTGATGTATTTGAATACGGTGGTAAAGTTCCTTCATCATTGGCTTATGTAGATGATGGAGAACTAATATAGACTCCAGATGGTTCAGTAAGTAAAGTACCTGAACAAGGATAGCCTACAGATAGTAATTTAGTAAACTTACCAGAAGGAAGTAGAATATTAAGTAATACTTTGAAAGTGCCTGGTACAAATAAAACCTTTGCAGAATTAGGTGATAAAGTAATGACTAGAAAAAAAAGTAAAGGAAAAGACATATACGCTTAGAATGCAAATATGCTTAATGAGATGAATAATAAATTAATGCATGACAAACTATTTGCTATGCAGGAAAGTATTAAAGCTAAGAAAGGCATTAAGAACAAAACTAAAGAATTAAAAAGTTTTGCTAGAGGTGGTGACAATACTCCAGCTGGTTATAATGCCGCAGGTTTTATGATAGATCCTAGATTTGCTGGTGAAATTAGTATGGGAGTTAGCGCTCCTACACCAAGAGTTAGAAGTACTTGGGGTATGAGAGGTGACGTTACAGCTCCTTGGGATAATTATGGTAGAATATCAGAAGTAAATGCTGGTACATTACCTGAAGTAACTATTAGCGCTCCTAAAGCAGTAGTTAAAGAAACTCCTAAGACTACTTCTAGAGTAATGCCTAGAATTACTAAATCAACAGTTGCTCCAGACATTATTCCAAATTTAGATACTATTAATGAAGATTTTAGTATAGATGCTACTCCATAGGATATTAGAACTAGAACGGCAGTAAGTCCAACAGTAGAACCAGTTATTACAAATCCTAATGAAGAGCCTGTAAGATTAGATGGATTAAACGGTTTAATTAGTGGTGTAACTTCTCTTGTTCCTATAATGTCTAATTTGTTTACTAGTAGTCCTGAAGCAGTACCAGCTAACTATAACCCTTATGCTACAGCTATTGCTAATACTATGGGCAGACGTAGATACAATATTGATCCGTTGCTCAGAGATATAGAGACTAATAGAAATGTAGCTAATTATGCAGCTAGTCAACAAAGAACTAATACTGGTCAAGACATGGCGTTTAGATTACAGAATGCAATTGCTACTAATAAGGCTATTGCTGCGGCTAGAGCTGCTGAAAGTAATGCAAATAATCAGTATAGAGCTGAATATGCAAATACAATGAATAATTTAGGACAACAGTGGGTTCAAGCTACTAACTTAGCATCTGAACTTAATGCTCGCAATAGAGCTACTGCTAGAAATATTCGCAGAACTGGTTTAAGTCAGTTAAGCCAATGGGCTCAAAATAGAGAGTTAATGAGTAATCAAAGAAGTAGAGATAACGCTATGCTTAAATTGTATGATCCGTTCTTGCAAGCTGGATTTACTTCTGCTGATATGAGTCAATTTAAGAAATGGTTAAATAAGGGAGGTAATAAATAATGACAGCTAATAGATATGATTAGGCTGCTGAAGCCCCTATAATGAATACGTATGTTCCTATTAACTTTGGTGAATTATATAGAATAGGAGCTACACAGAAAGCAGCAGTAGATGAGGCAGCTAAATAGTTTAGTACAGCACTATAGAAATTTGGAGAATTTCGTTCTCCTTCCGCTGTAGATACTTAGAATTGGTATAACTTAACTATTAATAGAAAAGATGTACAGAACGCTATCAATTAGATAGCAAATAATCCTGATGCTATGAAGGATGCTTCTTTTAGAGCTAACTTACAATCGTTAATTAATAGCACAGATTATTCTTCTTTATCCTTACTTAAGGAAAGTGCAGATAATCTTAGAGCTGGATTGGAGATGAGAGCTAAGATGGAAGCTGAAGGAAAATATAAAGAAGGATGGGATGATTCTAATATTCCTCAGTATGATACACTAGGTAATAAAAGAGTATTTAGTGACATTACTCCTGTCAGATACATGACAGCTGATGAGCTATCTAATCCTTACTTTAGTAATCTTAAGCCTAGTAGTTTAGGCTCTGTATGGAAAGATGGAGTTAAGTATAACAGAGCTGGCATAACATATGATACATTATATGATATAGCAAACGCTAGATTTAATGATCTGGTAAGTACTCCACAGGGACAGAAATATTATAAAGAAGCATTACAAGCTGCTGGCGGTAATGAGTCTGTAGCTAGAGAAGCTTTTGTAGGAATGATAGCTGATTCACAAAGAGATAGAATTGTTAATCAAGATACTGTTGATCCATTGTGGTTAATACAAGCTAAACATGCAGCTAGCAGAACAGGTAAAGACGAAATAATTAGACCTAATCCTACTAGATTAGACTTCTTAAACGAATCTATTACTAGAAGTGTACAATCTAGAATTGGTTCTAGATTTGATCAATATAGAAATTATATTGAAGGTCTAATAAGTAAATATCCAAATACTAAGATAGCTCAAGATGCTAAGAAAGGTGTATAGAATATTGATAATATGATGAACTCATATATGTAGCTTAATCAGGCTGCAAGGCAGTATTCTAATGCTTATAGAGCTACAGGTAATGATAATGACTTGATAGTAGCCAGAAGTGCATCTGATGCAGCTGATAGATTACAAGCTCAAATGATCGGTCTTGCTAATAAGCATGTACTTAGAGATGAATTCCAAAAAGTATCCGGCTTCTCTCCTATATCTGTAAGCGGTAATAAAGAATATTCTAAACAAGGTTACTTAAAAGGTGTAAACTCAGCTTTGGATATGATTAAAGGTAATGTTAGCTTACTTGAGAGTGATGATTTATTAACTGGTATAGGTGGTTCACAACAAGAAGTAAAAGATGAGAATGGCACTACTAAGAATGTATACCAATTTAATGATTCCAGAGGTTTTCTATTACCTGAAACAGTATTCCAAATTGCTTCTGAAACTACTCCTAGAAAAGCAGAAAGAGTAGCTGGTATTGGTAGAGATACAAGCTTCCCGTTGAAGGAAGTACTAGAATCTGGTAATCTAGCTGATGTATAGTTCTTACCTGAAGGAAAAATGGTAAAAGTAGGACCAGGTACGTTTGCTTTATCTGGTAAAATAAGAATTCCAAAGGAAACTATAGAACAAACTTTAGGTACTGGTTTATGGAGTGATAAAGGTCTAACAAGAGGATTTGCAGATAACTTAGTAGCTCCGTTTGGTAGACAAAGTACTAGAACTGCTTTAAAGGATTTATATAAAGCAGCTGAGGTTACAGAGGTAGTTGGAGAAGATGGACACGAATATTTTGAAATGAATATATTCAAAACACTACCAAATACTAACAATGCCCCAGAATTTTGGCAAAGAGTAAATCAAAGATGGCAAGGTGGTTCACCTACAGGTATAGGCGGTACTACTCAAGCTAAGGAAGAATATGGAACTTCTGCATTACAAACATTAGGAATGTATAATTGATAATTATGAAGAGAAAAGTATACGATACATCATTAATAGATAGTATAAGATAGAGAACAGCTTTATATGATGCTTACTAGGCTCCTAAAGCTAATATAGAAGAATATTTCCATACTATGGAGAACCCCTCTTATGAGGGGGCTCCTGATGATTATGGAGTTACAGATTGGGTATCTAATGCTTTTAATGATTGGAATCTTAAAAGAAATGAAGCTATTAGAGATAGTGCATTAGGTGATTATGTAATGGCTGATTAGGATTATAATACAATTCTAAATGCTAAAAATTATATTCAAGCTGTACGTAATATTAATGCCATACTTCCACAATTAAGACAAGACCCTAATAACCAAGACTTAAAACAGTAGGTAAAACAATTATCAGATACTATTCTTAATAACAAAGAAGCATACGATAATATCTTAAATGATAAATTAAATGATTCTTCTTTGAATACAAAGCTGAAAACTGATTTCATTAATGGAAATTGGAATTCAGCTTTAAGTGAAATAGATCGTTAGACAACTGAACAGATAGATAAAGCAACAGGATCTTATGCAGATCCTAATACTTTGTATGCTAAAAAGAGTTCTGCCTTATTCTAGGCTGATGTTGCTCAAAATACCGCTGATGAATACAATAGTAAATTAACATCTGATTACTATCGTAGAAAGTCACAACAGCCAGGTATGGATCTTACTGATATAGATACTTATTTGTTTAAATTGCCAGGTTTATTAGGTTCTTCAGCAGCTACTATTACTAATGATATACTTACTACTGGAACTACATATGCTACTACATCTATAGGTTCTAGTTTTGGCCCTATTGGAGCAGCAGCTGGTATGATTGCTGGAGCAGGAGTATCTGTATTAGGTAATCTATTAAGTAGAGAAAGAGAATCTAAAGGAGAAGTATACAGTAACTATAAATCTGCTGTACTTAATCAGATTGATAAAAGTGGTATTTCTAAACAGTTATTAAAGGATGCCAAAGCAGAAATGCAAAGAATGGGTTCTTATACTCAAGAATAGATTGATAATGATGATTACGTATACGATCAATTACTTACTAATCAAGTAAAAGTAAACAATGTTAAGTTCGATAAAATACGTCTTAACAATTTTGAAGGTATGAAATCACTTTATACCGACAATATGGCTTTGTCTACTTGGGATGCTACTCAAACTATGTTAGAAGTTGTACCACTGGGCAAAATAGCTAAAAGTGTAAGAGGATTAAAAACTTTAGCAAATAAGTACGATAAAGGCAAAGATTTTCTAAAGGGTAAATTAGCCGAACGTATAGACGATATAACCAGCTTTGGTATAGATAGTGTAGATAAACTGCCTAAAAAGACTAAGAGAAAAGCAATATTAGATTTAGGTGGTAGAATTCTCATATCTTCTGCTATGGAAGGAGCGGAAGAAGGAACCCAATATATGAAGGGTTAGGACTATATTAATAGACACTTTGAAGAAGATCCTAATCTAGCAAAGAGTTTCATTAAGAACATGGGATCTGGAGCAAGATCTATATTTGCAGCAATTACTCCTTGGGATTCTGTATATTCGGATGATGCTGAATTCTTAGAGAATTTTAAAGGTGGTGCGTTACTTGGTGGTCTAATGACTGGTGGAATAGGTGCTGCTACCACTTACTTACAAACTAGAGACCAATTACAGGCTGATAAATTGCTATCAGCTTTGTATGCTGAAAAACTAGATCAAAAAGATAGAGTAAGAAAAGACATTGTATATGCAGAAATGGCTGCTAATAATAAGTGGGATAACTTGATGCAGTCATTTGACAATCTTCAATCTGCTAATATTGATGGTCTTACTCAAGAAGATATAGAAACTGAAAGAAATAATGCTAATAGAGTAAAGAATATAGCTACATCTGAGTCAGCGTTAAAGTAGGCTGAAGCATTAGGCATAGAACCAAATACTGAGGATTACAATATACTTATAGCTTTAAAAGATCATTACGATAAGCTAGTTGAAGAAGCAGATCAAAATTTTGTAGCATCTTCTAATAAGATGCAAAGTTTGCTGAACGGAGAAGAGGTAAATAAGCAAATCGAGAAAGTAATATCTAAATTATCTGATGAACAACGTTCTCAAATATCTGTAGAAGATATAAGAAATGCTATTTCTCTTTATTCTGAATTAGAAGTATATAATAGACTTATAAATGATTATGAGTAGAATAGTACTAAACTCAATGATCTTGAAAAGAATACTGGTCTACGTACATCTAAAGCAGATGTAATTCATTTCAGAAATCTATTAAATACTGATAAGAAGGCATTAGAAAACAGTTATGATAAACTTAAGAAAGTATTAAGCGAATATAATTTAACTGAATCTGATTTTTAGGTTCCATCTATACATCAGGATTTAGCTGATGCTCAGGAATAGTTAATTCTTTCTGGTCTAGATCAAGCTAGAGCACGTGAAGAAAATAACTTGATGTCTTCTGACGATAAGAAGTCTATAATGGCTAAAATAAATAAATGGAAGAACTCTGAAGCTAAAGAAGATGATTTTGTTCAAGATATAGAAGACTTGTATTCTGGTAGAACATAGGAGAAAGTAGCAGAAGAAGGTGAAGAAGTTACTCCAGAACCTTTAAAACAAGAACCAGCTCCTGTTCAAGAGTAGGAAAAACCACATGAAGATGAGGGTGTAAAGTCAGCTAGACAGAATGCTAAAGAAATTCAGAACGAATTCTTTACTACTGAAAGAGACAACCGTGGAAACGGTAAAGTAGTATTGAACACAAATAATGAATTTGGTCAAGCTTACAAGCAAGCTAGCGATGCTTTACGTGAATCATTTATATCTTAGCACCCTAATGTGAAGAACTATTCGGAGTATGTGGCTGCTTCACAAATGGATAGAGCAGAAGGATAGGAAGCTGAAAGATGGTAGGAAATATACGATCTTAGAAATCAATTAGAAGAAGAAGTATATAACAATGGCAATTCTGATAAAGCTAAACAGTTAGTAAGTCAATTGAAAGAAGCAATAGAAAATAAAATTGATTCTAATTTATTAAAAGAAGCTTATAATGATTTTGTTAGTTCAGGGGAGTGGAAAATATCACAGAACTTACAAAATAGAGAAAAAGCTAGAGCTGAAGAATTGAAACTTCTTGCTCAAGAGGCTAGAGAAGAAATAGCTTAGAGAGAGCAATAGAACATACAGACTAAATAGAAAGAAGCTCAAAAGCCTGCTACTGTTCCTAGTGAGACTGCTACTCCTGTATCTCCAGTTGAAGAAGCTCCTAAGGCAGAACCTTTATCTATAGAAGATGTACCAACTCTTAGTGATATACTTGGAGGATGGCTTGGTGATGAGGCTAAGCAAGCTTTAGAAACTCCAACTCAAGTTTCAGAAGAGCCAGTTCAAACGCCAGAAGAAACACAAACATCAGAACCTAGATAGTTAGAAGAGCTCACATATGATTCTAGACTGGATCCATATTCTCATGAGTTAAATTACAGACTTACTGAATCTAAATAGAATGAATAGGGTCAATGGATTAGGACTTCTAAAAAATTCCAAGGTATGGAACAATACCTTAATAATGAGGAATTTGCAGAAGTTACAGGTCAACCTGACTTTATTAAAGAAGTAACTAAGAATGGAGTACGTATAGTAGTAAGACCATATACTAAAGATGATGGTACTACTACAGATGCTATATACGCTTTATTTAATTACAAAGGTAAAGAATACATTGCTAGTATTAAGACAATAGAAGGGCTGTATGCTAGAGGAAATAGAGCTTTTAACAGACTGCCTTTTAATGACCAATAGCTAATTGTAAATAATCTTAGTGCTTTACGTAATAAAGTTCTAGAACTTAATAAACAAGTACAAGCTAATCCTAACTTAGAAATAGTTCCTACTACCATTAGAAAAACAAACGGTAGGATTGTAAATCTTAAGAATGAAGATGGTAGTCCTAAAAATAGAAAACTTACAGATTCTTCTTGGTTAACCATTAAAGACCCATACTAGATTAATCCTGAAAATACTCAAGTAGGTATTACTACAGGTAGTTTGGGCGGTAGTGTAATTAGATTTAAGAATCAAGTAATATCAGCTAAGGGCTTTCCTATGGGTAAGCCAGTATGGATGATTAAGACTTCTAGAGATGATGGCAGTACATCATAGATAGGAGTTGTTCTTAATTACGATAACTTTAAAGATAAACCTGAAGTAGCAGATTTAATTATTGATTTAGTTACTTCTAAGGATCAATTCTATACTGATAAAAATGGAGTTGTTACTAATATTACTCCATAGAATGTATTACAGTTCTTAGTGAACTTTGGCCCTCAAACAGCCACTAATCCTAATGATACTAGATTATCTCCTGAACAAGTAAGAGCTAGAATGAACAAACAATTCTATTTAGCAGAGGATAATCAGTTAGTAGTAGGTCAATAGGTATACAACTTAAATGATATAAATACTGTACCTGAGATTAGAGAAAGACTGAAAAAATATATAATGGATAATTTCCATTGGAATATAGATGAAACTGGTCTAAGCTCTAATTATTTGGGAGGTGATTTACAATCTCAAGTAAAAGATCCTAAATTGTATCCTTTAGCTTTATTCTTGAAGAACAATAATGTAGATAAGATTACTCTAATACCCAATGTTTTAGAATTTACTAACAAAGATTTCGGTATTATTAAAGATAGTAAAGGCAACAAATAGGTAGATTCTAGCTATCCTAATGGCATCAGTGTACTTGGTTGGTACATAAAGCAAGGTATTTTACTTACTGATATAGCAGATACTATGCAAGATGCTAACATATACATTGATGATGTTATGTTAGTGGATAAAAATGCAGAAAGTAAAGTAGAGCAATCACAACAAAAAGTTCAAGAAGAAACTAGAATGGGTAGTATTACTTTACCTGATGAAACTGGTAAACAGACTACTATTGATTTAGATGAAATATTTTCTATATTGGACGGTAAAGGTAGAAAAGGTCCTAATATGGAAGTATCTGAAGAAGAAGTATCTAGACTAGCCATTAATGAGGAGGATAGAATGGATCCAAAATAGGCTAAAGAATGGATATAGTCTACTTTGGGCATTACTCCTGAAATAGTATCATCCATAATAGATGTTACAGAAGCTGGTAATTTAGTAGTAGGTAGAGTAACAGAGGACTCAATAAAAGTTTCAGAATAGGCTCCAGAAGGTGTTCAGTATCACGAGGCATGGCATAGAGTATCACAACTATTAATTGACTCTAAATACAGAGATAAGATATATAAGAAGTATAGAGAACAAGGTCTAAATGACAAACAGATTGATGAAAAATTAGCTGACCAGTTTAAAGACTTTATGTTAACTGAATCAGGTAATTATAGATTTGATACTAAGAATTGGTTTAGAAGAATATACGACTTTATCAAATTGTGGATTAGAACTGGTCAATATGGATTAGCTAAAGTATACTCAGCGATCAATAGAGGTAAGTATTATGGTTTGAAACCTAATGCTGAAAATGTAGCCAGATTCAAAGAAATATACAAAGGTGATGGAGCTAATATGGAAGTATCTGGATATAAATTTAAACATATTCAGACAGTTAAACAATTAAATGACATTATAAATAGTTTAACTTATGCTTTCTTCCAAGTATCATTTGCAGATGGTAAGACTATTAATTACTCTGACTTATCTAAGGAAGCTCCTAAATTTGACAGACTTAAACTTATACTTCAAGCTCAAGCTTACAAGTATCCATCTGATATAATCAATGAAGTAGTAGACAAATTCGACTCTATTATACTTCCTATGCTTACTACTAAACTAAAGCAATTAGGAATTAGATCAATAGATAGAGATGAAAGTGATACTTTAGTTAATATAGAAGAAGGAGCCGAAGGAGTAAACATAGGTCAGCATACAATAGAGGGCATGAACATCTCTATTAGAGATAATGCTCCTGCTGAAGTAAAGTTCTTCTTTCAAACTATACCTGTATATGAAATAGGAAAAGATGGTACTCCACAAACTAAGTTTGATGAATATACTCATTTTCCTAGTTTTGTAGATCCAAATATAGCTTGGACAAACATATTGAAAGATTTATCTGGGTGCAGAACTATATCTAATATCATTGATAGAGTACAATTCTTTGCTAAGAATGGTGATACGTTCTATCAGGCATTGTTACTTAGATTGACTACTTTGGTAAAGAACTCTCTGAGTGAAGATACAAATGTAGCTACACAAGCTGAAGCCATGCTTACTAAGATAGAAACTGTAATTACTTCTGACATTAATAACTATATAACAGTAAAGATTAGTGAAGATGCAGATACTGGTCTTACAAAGATGGAATTAAAAGATAATACAGTAGATGTAAAAGCAGCTAACTATCCTAAAGTATGGTCGTAGTACTTCTTTAATAATGCTGGCATATATAGATATAATGAAACAGGAGCTATTGTTGCTACAGATAATGCTAAACAAACCTTACGAGTTATAATAGACAATTTCAATAGAATTAGAAATGCTTTTACTAACAACAAAGGTATATTAAAAGTAGGCGATAATAATGTAGATTTGCATATAGCAGCTAACCAAGAATATCTAAAGGATATAATTGTTCGTATGTTAAATTCTGTAGGCGTGGGTATAGATAAACCAACACTTAATAGAATGTTAATGTCTGGAGATTATGGTAATCCTAGATCAGACCAATATACATTGCTAAATTCTTTCTTAGTAAATAGAATTAAATTTGGTGGTATTCCTAGATTAATAGAAACATTAGATAGTATCAAAAACTCTATTAATAAAGACAACACTATCAAAGATATAGAGAGCCCAGAAGGAGTAATATAGCCTACTTAGGTATGGAATACACAGGGTTTTGTTAAGGAAATAGCAAATTACTATGCTTATCAACATGCTACAGATAAGAGTCTAAGTAGCTATGGTTCAGATGGCAATAGCTATTATATGGTATCTTAGAATAACTTTGCAAAAGATAGACTTAATGAAATAGTAAGTGATAAGGATACTTTTGATAATCTAAATGCTGTAGTATACAATGGCAATTCTATTATTCTAAATGCAGTTAAAAGAGGTAATAAAGATCTATCTATAGAAACTCTAATAAACTTCAAAGATACCACATCACAAGATGTTGGTAGAGATTACTTTGGTATTACTGATAGAGAAGATTATATTGCTAAAATGGTAGCTGTATTTAATGACAGAATAATATTCCCTACAGTAGCAGATAAAAAGACATACCATTTCATTAGAGGAATTAAGTTGCCTCATGAAAGAATAAAGTTCAATACCACTCCTCAAGGTGCTTATATCCAATATGGGGAACAAAGTATGGATACTTTACTGGGATATTGTTATGATGAATTGAATCAAATAGAATTGTGTTTAAGACAGATAGATGATGATCCAACTCATTATGATGAGGAAACAGGATTACATTACAACGAAGATGGTACTATCAATAATGATTGGTTAGAACCTACCAGAAGAATAAAGAATTTCCATACGCCAAATAAAGTAAGTTGGAAGGATAAGAATGGTAAGAAGCATACTAAGAAATTAGAAGGAAATGGCGCTAGATTCTTATTGTTAACCGGTATTAGAACATCTAAAGGCTTTGTTAGCTTCAATGATCCTATGAAATCAGCTAAAGAAAATCTTTAGACAGCTAAAGATTACTTCTTTAACTTATCTAAAGATACGCAGAAAGCATTTTTAAGCTCTTTGATCAATGAACGTGTTAAACAGGAGATAGCTACAGCTAAAGAGTTAGGCTTGATTGAAGGCAATGAAAATAATGATATTTGGAGTTTGCGTAATAAGCTGCTTGATGATGTTGAATTGAACAATAGAAAGGCATTTTATAGTCAACTTGATCCAACTAATGCTGAAGGATACGCTATATTTGACATGTTAGCTGATTATACAATTAATAGTATAATATCTATTAATGAAGTAGAAAAGTTATTCAGTGGAGCTCCTGCTTACTATAAAGTAAAGTATGATCAATATGGTCCTGTAGATGTATCTATTGATAAAATCAAACGTCTTGGTTCTCTTACTTCCACTGGTTTGAATAACAGACTAGATTTCTTTAATGATCCTATTAGAGATGAATATGTAGTTGCTGAATTAAAAGACCACGAAATAATGGACAAGCAATACTACATATATGAAGGATTATTTACTAGAGGTAATATTAAGGAAACTATTCAAGAACTAGAAGGTGAAGATGCTTGGAATCAGGTAAAAGATTTAAGTATTCAAGAAATTGAAGAAATCTATCCTGAATCAGTTAAGATAGCTAAACAAGCTGCTAAAGTAGAAGTAGAAGGTTATAAAGAAGGTATAAATGTAGCGGATGCTGCTGTATATATTAGCCCTAATATGACTAGAGATCTACTTAGAATGCGTGGAGTATGGTCTCCTGAAATAAAGAAAGCATTTGAAATCCTTACTAATGAAGATACAGCTAATCTATGGGATTCAGATCCTAAACTGTATGCAGAAGCTAATAAGGTTATTCTAAATGCTATGAAGTATATGGCATTTGGTACTAGATTCAACGAAATACCGGGATTAGGTATACCTTATTTTAATAAGATGGCTCTATTCCCATTATTCAAGAGTATAGCTACAGGTGACATTAAAGCACTGTATGACAGGATGGTAGACCCAAGTAAACCAGTAGATATGGTTCTATTTGACTCTGCTGTTAAAGCTGGTTCTAGATCTCCTATGAAGTTCTATAGAGTAGCTAAAGATAGTGAAATAGAACTAAGAGATGGTCAAACTGTTCTTAGTGCTAAAGTTACTGATGAGTTAATTAACGAAGAAGGAAATACTCTAAATGACTTTAATAACTTAGTTACTTATACTCAGAAGTTTAAGTACTTAAGACAACAATTAGAGACTAATCCCCATACTCATGAAGAACAGATGGCTGGTACTTAGTTTATGAAAGTAAATCTATCTAATTTACGTATGGATGATTTATATGGTATTGAAGGTCAACAGGTAACTGGTAGACAAATTAAGGATACTATTATGAATGCTTTGAATAAATTATCTGATATGGGTGTTAAAGACTTAGAAGATGAATTATTCAACAAAGACGGTAGTGTAAATGTAACCAAATTAGCTAAAATGTTAGAAGATGATGCTAGAGAATCTGATGCTAACGATAATGTATTATCTGGTCTCAAAACAGCTAATAATAAATTTATAATGCCTTTGTCTTCTTTATCAGATAATAAGTGGTTAGAAAGTAGATTTATCTCTATGATCAATAAGCAGGTTATTGATGTTCATATACCTGGTGGAGCATTTATCCAAAGATCTACTTTAGGTCTAGAAGCTACTTCTACTAAGGTAGTAACACCAAATATGATAAATGACGGTAGAGTATTAAAATCTATAAATGAGGAGGGTTCAATGGATTCGGTAGTAAGTATAAACTTATTTAAATACTTTATACCTAATTATGAAAACTTAACATATAGAGAAGCTAGACAGTGGCTTATTGACCATGAAATTATTGGTGATAAAGCTAAAGCTAATGCAATAGGTTATCGTATTCCTACTCAGTCAATTGCATCTATATCTCCATTAAGATTTGTAGACGTGTTCCCTGAAATAATGGGTGATACTATTATGTTGCCAGAAGACTTTACTAAACTTACCGGTTCTGACTTCGATATTGATAAATTGTATGTAGCTAGATTTGCATATAATAAGAATGGTGTCAAGTTTAACAAAGGTAATTCTCTTAAGTATGACGAAGTGCGTAATTCTATAAAAAATGAAATGCTGGAAGCATATTTAAAGGTATTACTTACTAGAGATAATACTAACTCTCTTAAATTGTCTATTGATAATGCTACAGAGAATGTTAAGGAGGTACTTAGAGATATAGAAGGACCTAGTAGTTATCATCCTACTCCATTTGAAGTATATTCACCTACATATCAAGAAGCTAGAAAGGCTGAATATACTGGTGGTAAGGCTGGTATTGGGCCTTTTGCCTTGAATAATGCTCATCACATTCTTACTTAGCTTACTAAACTTAGCATGGTTAGAGATGCGTTCACCAATACTCTAAATATATGGAATATAGGTGGTATATACGATACTCCAGTGGCAGGCATGAAGAAAGGTGGTAGAATACTTGACTGGTTATCAGCTATGATCAATGGTTTCGTAGATATTGCTAAAGACCCTTATATTGTAAGATTGAATGTTAATTCATGGACATACAATATGGTTTCTTTCTTGTTACGTACTGGTAAAGGTAAGTAGACATTCTACTTTGTTGCTCAACCTATTCTTAAAGAAATGGCAGAAGCTGTAATAAAGACTAAAGGTAAGTATGGTATAGATAGAACTAAGACTCCTACTCAGCTGGAAAATGAAGCAATTGAATCAGTACTTGACAAATATGATCCTACTAAAAAATATAGGAAAAAATATGAGTTTATAAATGGCAATGAAAATTCAAGAGCTAACGAATATCAAGACTTGTTTAGTACATATCAGAAAGAAAATGGCGAATATACATCTAGAACAAGAGAGTTACTCAAGCTAAATAAAGAAGAGATAAGTAACTTTAACGAAGAATAGGTTCGTATATATTATGCTTGGAAAGCATTAAAACCATATGCTGATTCATTGGCTAATTTGGTTAAGTATTCTAAAGTAGATACTAAGAAAACTGGTAAGACATTTGCTGAACAACAAACGTACTATAATGGTATGTGGGCAATGACAGAGGATGCTAATTTTGCAAATGGTGAAATTGAACGTTTCTATAATGAAACTTTTATTGCTAGAAAGACAGAAAATAGTATTCCATTTGGTACTTCTATATTCAAGAACTTATTACTTAGAAACACTGATACTTTCTTAAGTAAGAAAGACATAATGTTATCATTACTTGGTAGAAAGAATAATGCTGATTCTAAACTACTTAATGCTCTTATTTCAGGAATGGAAGCTCAAATTAAGAGCGGATTCTTTAACTAGTTTATATACCAAAATGGCATTGATATTCACAGTATGTTTACTGGAAAAATGTCAATGGCAAAACGTATTAATAACTTTAAGTATGAAATACTAAAAGGCAATTCCAAACTAAGTAGATTCTTAAATAATGATGGTACTATAAACAATGACTTTATAAACTATTTAATACCTAATATAGATTATAATGGTTTAGATTTCATTGATACTTCATCTTTACTTGATGCCGATCAATCACAAGCTAATAACTTGATAAACTACTGGAGAGAATTAATAGATGATCCAGAACCTAGAGTAAGTCAATTATTTAAAGATTTAGTAGTATATGCATTCCTTACTTCAGGAGATAATCCTACTATGAACTCATTCTTCCAATATGTTCCGAATAGTTATAAAATGTCAATGGGTTATACTGACCACATATAGACTAAATTAGATGAATTATCTAATGGGGTTGATCAATCTATAGTAAGAGATGACTTATTCTTAAATAACTGGCAAAATGATAAGCTAGTAAGACCAGTAGATCTATATAACAATAAAGGAGTCAAATTATATTCTATATCGTTAAATGATTAGTCTGTAGTTCCTAATATCATATTAGGAGAAAGATAGGATAAAACAGATAGACCTGCTATTAGACCTAGTAATTGGTTATCAATGACTTATGTTAATGATAAAGGTAAGCTAATAGAAGGTAAATTCCCCATATTCTACCCATATATTAAAATAAATGACGGATTAGGTCGTACTCCAGCTAATTATCATGTATACTCTCTTATAGGTTATAAACAAGCAGCTGATCCAGAAACTAGACGTTTAAATTATATACCTATCTATGGATTAGTATCTAAGAAAGGATACAAATACAGAGGACATACTGTAGTAGAATACGGTAAAGAATCTCAATTTGATTTTAATAAAGAAAGTGTATGGGATTACACTGAAGCTTTACAAAATCAGGAAGCATTAGCTGATATGGCAGATGATTATAGCAAACCTAACTGGTAGAATTCTGATATTCATTTGATTACAGACCTTCCTCCCTATTAGAATATGAATTATGCTAAAGAGCAATAGGATATGAAATTTGAATGGGATCAGGATGATAAAGATGATAATGAACAAGGTGTAGTACTTAGTGAAGCTGAAGAAAGTAAAGAAGACTCTAAAAATCTTCTTTAGTTAGAGGCTGATCTTTTGTATAAGATGAAGGAATACCTGACTGAATTAAGCAAAGATAATACAGATTTAGCATCTCATATAGATGATAAAATGGAAGAATTTACTCAATTGTTACGTAAAGAAAATCCAACTACTCCAGAAGAAGTGGAAGGTTTGATTAACAAATTTATATGTAATTTATAATATGAATAAATATTGTCCAAATAAAAATCTTCCCGAATGGAAGGAGTTAGTAGAGGTAGTAGGCGAAAATAAAGCCTACTACCTTTGGGATTAGAATAAAGGTAATGGATTAGATAAAGCTCCTAATGGAGAGGATTCTAAACTATTTTCAGACCTTTTAAGCTAGTTTGATGATAATCGTGAACAAGCTATTCTAGCAAAGGCTGAAACCTTTACAGAAGCTTTTAAAACACAATTATCAGATGAATTATCTAAACAAGTAGATGAAAACGGAGAGCTATTAATTGAAGCTTACAATAAAAGAAATAAAATTAAATAGGATACTTCTAATACTTTGTTAGAATAGTTAGGAGAATTTGCAGATACTGTGGATGTAGTAAACTTCTTTATCAATCACGATGAAGTAAAATCTCAAACTAAGGAACTACTTAAGAAACTAAACAAAGTTAATAGACCGTTTATTATTCGCGAAGGACATAAAAAAGGTGGAGTAAGAGCTTCATCAGGAGTTGCATTATATTTATATACTGACATTATCAAATCTTCCTCTGTGTAGCAAAATGCTGAAGACGTTGCTCATGAAATGCTACACACATATCTATTGAAAGAATATGAAAATAATCCTGAATTCAAAGCTAAATTAGATTATTTACAAGAAAAATATAGACAAAAATTAAGTAATGAATGGTATGGATTAGGAATTAATGATAAAAGTGATGAATTTTTGAACGAGTTCTTATCTAATTCGTATTTTAGAAGTGAATTAAAGAAGATTGATAAAAATTTATTTCAACGCATATGGGAAGTGATATCCAATATAATAAAAAGTTTTTTTGGTAAAGATAGTAATCAGTTGCCAAAAGATCTACGTGATCTCCAAACATATACTATAAACTTATTAAATAAAGTGAATCAAGGTGAAATAAGTATTTACAGTATTGATGAATTTAATGAAGTTTATGTAGGAGAAGAATTTAATAAATTAAGTAATAATCAATAGAAACAAATAGATAAGTTATACGATAAGATACAAAAAGGATTGAAAGACAGATTAAATGCTATCAAACACTACAATGCCAAAAATCCTAAAGTATGGAATCAGATATCTACTGTTATATCATAGTTATCTAGATCTGAAACTGAGCAAGGAATACTACAATTTGTACAGCATGTTAGTGATACTATAGAAGATAGTATTAAATTCTTATCTAAATCAATAGGTGATATTAATGCTAAACAAATTAGACAGCTATCTAATGACTATTTAGGATTCTATAAACCTCTTATTGATTAGATACAATACGCAGTAGATACTACTGATATATTCAAAGAATTACCAGAGTATCCAACAATAAAGTAGAATATTGCGAATATAGCTTAGCAATTAACTATAGTAAACAATAGATTTACTAATGTACTTAAAGAAAAAGGTTACCAATTCTTACAAGAATACTTGCAATCTAGAGCTGTACCGCAAGATTATATAGATAAAGTATTAGCATGGTTAGACGATCCTAAACATGATACTAATATATTTATGAATTGGTTTGGTATGGCTACTAATAGCGATAATATGGTATTGCAAACTATAGCTAATATGTTATAGAATACTGTCAATAAGACAGATAGAGAAACATTAGAGGTAGGTACTGAATTAGTTAAATAGCTGAATAAAGTAAAAGAGAAATACGGTAATGACGTTCAAAAATTACTATATGAGAAGTATGACGACGGCACATATACTGGATTAAAGGTTACTCCTATCAATAAAGGGCAATTCAAAAGAGATTAGAAAGAATATCTAAATAATTTATCTAGTAAATTAGGAATACAAAAAGATGAGCATGACCAATACATAATGCCTGATGATGAAGATATTCAAAGAAAATGGTTTGATGGAGTTAATAAATTCTACTCTGATAGAGCTAATAGAAAGTATAAGCCAGAGTATTATTCAACTAGAAATAAAATGCTTTCTATGAAAACTAGGGATGCTATAAATGAGATTAATAACTATATTAATACTATAGCAGATCCTATTACAGTAGATGGAGTAGAATATGATAACTTACTATCAGAATCTGAATATAATTCATTAATTATTTTACGTAGACAAAAAGCTCTGTTATCTAATAGATATAATCTAGATGGTAGTATAAAAACAGGAGATGATTTAACCATAGCTAATGAGTTGCATTCCTTTAATGAAATAGTTCAATAGCACGTAAAGTATAAAACAGATAAAGAAAGCTATAATAGAGATAGAGCAAAAGTAGTAGCTAAGTATGGTGAAGGATCTACTCAACTACATTTATGGGAATCAAGAAATTTAAAGAAATAGTACACTTAGGAATTCTATGATGAATTAGATAGTTTAGGTAAAGTAGAACAATCTGAAGAATACAAAGAAGCTATAAAGAAACGTAGAGAATTCCAACAGCTATTTAAAGATCCTCGTACTGGTAAAATAGATTCTAATTTAATGTCAGACTCTGAGAAAATGGAACTATTGAAATTAGATTAGGATATAGCCAATTTATATACTTGGACAGAATAGATTGACACGGATAAGAAATTTAGTGATATTGCTGAAGTAGTTCCAACAGAACAGTACTATAAAGATAGCTAGAATGCTAGAGAAGCTGGTACAGAAGCTTATAACGATTGGTTTAATAATAATCATTATGAAGACGGTAGAGGTCGTATGCATCCAGCTTCATATTATACAGAATTAAAACCAAAAGATGAGTTATTAGAAAAGTATACAGAGTATGCACCAATAAGTAGATACTCTACTATAGATCAACAATCGGATTGGTTTAATAAGGACTGGGATCCAGCTGGTCCTACTGTATAGCCTAATAAGAAATATTATGACAATACTAAAGCATATAAAGAAATAGTAGATAAACCTGAATTAAAGAAATTATATGACGATTTATCTGATACTATCAATAAGGCTAATAAGTATATATCATTCTTAACATTTGGTGATGATGGTAGAATGCCTCAAATACCTGCAAGATTTATGCAAGTATTGGGTAGAAAAGATAATGTACTAAATGCTTTGAAATACATATTTGATGATGTAGCTGTTACTAGAGTAGACGATACTGATTATGTAGATGATTTTACTACTATGCCTAATGGCGATCCTATTAAAGTAATACCTACAAGATTTATAAATATGCTAGAAGATACCAATGAAATATCAACAGACGCAACTGCATCTGTAATAGCTTATTATAATATGGCTGCTAATTATAATAATATGGTAGAACAATAGGATGATGTTGAATTATTACTCAATCTTCTAAAGAATATTCAAATTAGAACTAAGAAAGAACTAAAAACAGCAGGTTCAGCTAATGTATATAAACAAGCTTAGCTATTAGTTGATAGAATAATGTATGGTAGAAATAAAACTCCTATTACAGTAAATATATTAGATAAAGAGATAAATATAGGTAAAACATTGGATATAATACGAGGATTCGTTACTAAAGTAAACCTATCAGGTAACTTGTGGTCTATTGGCACTTCTTTCTTTACTGATGCTACCTATACTACTTTAGAAGCCAAAATGGGTAGATTCTTTGATACCAATGACCTTAAATTTGCTTCTAATGAATTTGCTAGATAGTTACCAGATATGATGGCTAATATTGGTAATCCAGTACCTAAAGGTAAATTATCTTATTTGTTACAACTAAATCAAGTAGTAAAGGATAACAAAGAAATATTTGATAGACTAGACTAGAGTCAGGTATTAAGAGCTATAAATCAAAACTTCTGGTTTGCAGGTTATACTTAGTCTGATTATACTGTTAAGAGTCATACAGTTATTAGTATATATCACAGTTATAGATTTGTAGATGGAGAAGGTTTTATGACTAAACAGTAGTATATTAATAAATTTAATTCTAATAGTACTAAATTTGAGCAATTACCTATAACTTTATATGATGTATTTGTAGAAGATAAAGAAGGTAATATAAAAGTATAGGATAAGTATAAATAGTATGTTAATGATAAGCTATAGAATGAAGTAAGAAATAGAATTAATATACTTACTTAGAGAATTGATGGTACTTTACGAGAAATAGATAAAGCGGCAGTACATGCTAACTCTATAGCTTCTTATATTGTGTTACATCGTAACTTTATGATATCTGCACTGCATGATAGATTTAAGAAAAAATAGTTTAATCTTGATTTAGGAGTAGAAGAAGAAGGATATTATAGGTCTACTGGTAAATTCTTAAAAAATGTTATAGGATAGAGACATTTTGCTATGACACAATTATTAGCAGACTATAATAACTTAAAAGATTATGAATAGTATGCTGTTAGAAGAGTTCTAAATGAATTAGTACTCATCGCAGCTTCTACTACTGTAGCTCTTGCTATGGCTACTATAGTAGATGGAGATGATGAGTATGATACATGGTTAACTTAGTCTATTACTTACTTAGCAATGCGTTCAGCATTTGAATTTAGAACTATGTATAATCCATTTGAATTTATTTCATTAATTAAGTCTCCTACAGCAGCTTTCAATTGGTTTGACAATGCTTCTAGTTTTATTAATTTATTTAATCCTGCTTCATATGTAGGCGATCGAACTCCTTTTACTATAATAGACAGAGGCCCTTATAAAGGAATGCCGGTTATACTTAAAAATATAATCAAGGTTACCCCGTTTAAGAGTATAATAGAAGCAACAGATCCAAAAGCAAAAAGGAACTATTTATAGAATTAGTTAATGAACTTCTAAAAAGTTTCTATCTAAATTATCAATTCGCTAGATTAACTGTAAAAAAGAAAGGCTGAGTATTAATTTACTCAGCCTATTTTGTTATGAGAGTTCATCACGCTCTTCATAACCATAATAATCTTCTTCTGGCAATTCAGCATTTATAGACTCACTAAATCTATATGTATTTAGAAATAGCCTCTGTGCTAATTCTGGAACAGGCACGTTTGCCCAAAATCTATTTATTTCTAATGCTGCACTTACATTATAAGTTTTACCAGTTGATTGAAGATTATGTATATCTTTTTTATACTTAGGGTTACTTAAACAATAAATAGTATAATGCTTATTGTTTATAGTAATATATTTAGTATTATATAAAGAGTCTAACTGTTTAAACTTTCTATATCTATCTAAAGATTCCTTAGTATTAACACTACTATCATATAAAAGAAAGACCTTTTCTTCTAAAAAAGGTCTATTCTTATCAGTAGTATATGCATTTATGTAACCGCTTTCTACAGTTAAATCATTCCATGTAAGATTATCGTCTAATAATGGAACTATATATATACTAACATCATTCAAGTTCTTCAGTACCATTTCCTTCGTAATAACTACGAGTATGCTCCCAATTATTAGTCTGGTAATGATATGAAAGTTCTGATAATGCACTGATAATAGTATCTTTACGAGAGTCTAACTCTGTTTCATTAAACATGTTAAATACTCTTACTTCATAATTACCATTTGTCTGTATAGCTATAATGTATGCTTCACAATCATAATCTGAAATATCAATATCTTGATCTTTCATATACCATGTAATAGCTAACAAATAGTAAGCAATTTGTCTATAATAATCAAATTCTTCTACAGAATGTTTAAAGTTATAGACATCTGATGTTGTTTTTAAGTCAATTAGAATGATTTTCTTATTGACATGATCAAATATGCATCTATCAAGTAATGACTTACAAGGTGCATACCAGGTCTTATTTTCATCCATTTTAAGACTATCTGTCTTAATGGGAAATGTCCAGTTAATATGAAACTCATTATGAGATTCTACTCCTGGAATATCTGTTAGTAATTCATTTGCTTTCTTATGTTTCTCAACGTTAGACTTAATTGTCTTTAACATATTAAGATCTGCAAATGAAATTGCTTTTTTATTATTTTTCAAAGACTTTGACTTAATATATTCATCATATCTTAATGCAAAATCTTTAGCAATAGATAACTTAACATCTTCAGATAATTTATTACTATAAGCCTTGTTATAAGAATCTAATAATAATTTATCATTATCTTCTAATGGATTAGTATCTTTAAATATAGAATACCAATCACAGAAATCTTTTTGCTGTTTTACTTTAGGTACTTCATATTCAAGTATTGTATAATCATTCCAGAATTCATCTGGTTGGAGTATATACTCATGTATCATAGTACCCTTTTCTAACTGCGGTAACTTTAATCCTTCTTCCTTACCATCAAGCATATTACGGAAGTATAAAGGACCTTTTTTTAGAAACCAACCTATAGAAGAATTTGATATTCTCGTGTTATCTTCATAATACGGTTTATCAATTATCATTGTTCTTCTTCGTTTTCTTCTTCAGTTTTATGTTTAATTATTTCAACTAAGAGATTAAAAAGTAAATCTTCTCTAGATTTATCTGATTTTTTCTCTAAATCAAAATCAATAGTTACTATTTTAAGTCTTTCTCTTATCATATAACTGTCAGTTAAAATACTACAGTTATATTGATTAAGATGACCGTATGATATACCATTATGCCAATGCCCAAAGAAATGATGCTTATACTTACCAAAACAGTAATTTTCAAGCTTTTCATTATAATTCGGATTCTCATGAGTAATAAGTATATCACAATTAGGTATTTTTTCATATGGGCATATATACTCATCATATTCGTGTTGAGTATCTTCAAATGCCCATGTTTGCCAGTGTATAGGAGCTATCCATGGAGTACCATAGAATGTTACTCCTTTATATTCATATAATTCATCAATAAGAAATACTACTTTATTATTAGTAAGTAAAGATATTTTATCTTTAAATTCTTGTAAAGTAATATCTTTTATTAATCCATTATATAATTGTTCAATGTATATATCATGATTTCCTGGTACTACAAATATCTTTTCACATGATAACTTATTAGCCCATGTAATAAAAGCAGTACTCCACCATGCATCTGATTCATCAGAACTTCTTTGAACAATTAGGTCTATTATATCACCGGCAATACATAATACATCACATTCTGGTATAGAAGGTAATATACCATGTAAATCACTAATTGCACATATTTTCATAATGCAAACTTGCTGTTAACTTATATATTAATACTGCACAAAAAATTAACATTCTTTTAAATGTTTTATTAACTCATCTACTTGTTTTTGATTATGTACTATATAGAACTTTATATTAGGTTCAAATCTATACAAGTAGTAGTTAAATAGTTTTTCACGTAAAGGCCATGCCTCATTAGGATACCCTTTACATTCAATAATGAACTTATCTCCTACAAAATCAGGTAAATAAGTCATTGGTCTATATTTCTTTCCTCCAAAAGTAAAAGCTGGAAGAAGTTCATATCTATGCTGTTCATATTCAGCACTGATTTTAGCTTCTTTCAGCTTTTTATATGTATATGTTTCAAGCTTACTTCTAAACTTTATCCCATCATATACATTAGGAGTTGCGTTCTTTACTTTTCCCTATTTCTTCTTCTGCCCCATAAATACATTCTTCAAATATTTTTATAACATCTCTATCTATTTGTAGTATTGTATCTGTTAGTTTACACACACCTACAGTAAGCATCACTACTACAATAGTGGTTAATAGGAATGGGATACAAATTAGATTAGCTATAACTTCTCTAAAATCTTTCCAAAATGTTCTTAGTTTATCTTTTAATGTTTTCATAAAGCCATTTTTTAATAGTTTCAAAATCATTTGCTTTAATAGCATCTGATACATCCTTCGCTTTGAACTTTTTGTGGATTAAAAGCCCTTCTAAGCCTGTTTTAAGGCTCATTTTACGAAGATATTTTACGCCAGCTTCATCCCTATCGAACAATATAATAATACGCTTAAAACGCTTCTTAAGTTGTTCTAATACCTTATTAGGTATAAAAGTTGACTCTGAAGAAGGAGATATTGCTGATATCCCCATTTCGTATAAACACATGACGTCTTTCATACTCTTTGTTATTATGAGTACATCACCAGTTTTAGGTAACTGTTTAAACCCCTGAATATCATTCTCTGTCAGGTTATTACGCCATTTTGTATATTTATCTGCTAAAGGTCTATAAATCTTAAAATGATTATATACCTTATAAGCATACATAGGATTAGTATCCTTGTAAATACCCTTTACGATACCATTACACAGGTAATATTTAATACTGCTTACTCCAAATTTCTTTAAAGTATCAATACTAATATTAAACTGAGACCAGTAATTGATGTCTGTTAGAGTAAAGTCTTGTCTTACTACACCAATTACTGTCTCTGTTGACGGTATGTATTGCTTAGAGCTAACGAGTTGCGTATTATTAGTAATTTTAAGCTTATTAACTATATTATTAAGTATATCAGAATAATTAGTTAAACCGGTAAGCAATGAAACAAACTTAATTACATTACCGCAATCACCTGTACCATGATCCTTAAACATTAATTGTTTAGTAGTTCTACTATAGAAACATCCAAATGATGGATTTTTATCCTTTCTAAACGGACTGTTGTAAATCATGCCTACTTTAAAATTACCAATATATGCCGCATATATATCATATTCTGTTACTTTAGATAATATGTAATCTAGAGTAATATTCACTTCATCTTTTATATTTGTAGTGTCGTATAGCATATGATATAGATTTTAATTTGTGGAGTATTGCAGAATCGAACTGCAATGTAGGCATATTATAATAGAATAAGCTTGCTTATATTAGCTCTATTATAATAGTCAACTATTTCTAGTTACCTTGTTTTACCATTAAACTAATACCCCTTTAAAACGTGAGTGCATACTATTCCAAATCTATTATTTTGTCTAAAGACTCACATAGCGGTATGCTACTCACGTATCGCTATATTATGCCTAGCGTAGGCAACTGTTTAAAGACTAAATTAGAAAGGCAAATCGTTACCTGATTCCTGAGTATCTGTAGAAATCGTATCTAACGGATTCTCTTCCTTATTTTCTTTGTCTGCTACTATAGGTCGAACAAATAAGTCAATGTTCAACTCAGTAATTTTACTCTTCTGTCCCTCAGGTAAATTCATCGGTTCAATAAAAGTAAACTTACAGTAGTTAGGCAAAGTAGTATAGCCTTTATTATTATAAACTATCTTTACTTTAAGTAAAATATCTTTATTTGCTGCGTTTAGCAAATTAACAACCCAATTTGCAAATTCATTAAATGAAGAACCTGCAAAAACAAGTACTTCCTTAGGATAGAAACATCCTAAAATCTGTAGAATACGCTTTACTTGTCTGGTAGCTCTAGCTTGATAATCCTCTTCGGACTCATTAGGTTTCTTAGTAGATTCCCATTCAGTATGAGTCATGGTCTGTTCATCTTTCTCAAACTTAAATTCGATAAAGATGTTTCCGTTAATGGATTTATCAACTCTAGCACTAACAAATTTCACATTTTCGTGAATACCTGCTTCTAAGTACTTATTTTTACTCTCTTGTATCTGGTTTGCTAATTCTGTACTATAAATCATAATTCTAATTCTTTAAACTGATATAAAATACTGTTAAAGTTATTCCGGTAAATATATTTTGTCCCAATAAACTTTAATATTGTTATTCTCATCGCTTTCTGCAATAACAATATTCTTACCTCTCAGATGTGGTGCTCTTGCTTCTCTTACAGAGTTATCTCCTCCTTCAAAAGAAATATGAGTTTCATTTTTCTTTCTATATACATAGCCTACTGCATCAGCTTCGCCACATATAATATTAGCAAGTTTACCAACTAAATCTAGAGACATCTCAGATAGTTCTTCACCTTCTTTATTAATCATCTTATCCTTAAGATGACCAATTAAGATAAAGTTATCACAAAGATCTCTAAACATGTCTATAACTTTTCTTACAGCTTGCTGTAAATACATGTATCCAGAACCATTGGGTAATGTTCTAACGTCATTACCTGAGTAGTTCTTTCCCATAGGTGTCTGACGATACAATGTAGCTGCATAGCTTAGACATATTTCCTCGAGTCGAGATGCATTATCGAGAGTAATATACTTATATGGCTTCTTTCCCATTGACTTAATTTCTTCTCTAATAGCATTTGCAATATCTCCTAAATCTTTTACAGATCTAGCTTGTACTGCTAATGCTTCAAGGAATTCAGAGCCTCCTTCTAAGTCAATAATTAAGTTATTATCTAGTTTGGAAGCTAAAGTAGTTTTACCGGCCTTGGGCTTGCCAAAAATTATTAAAAATCTTGGATTTTCTACTTTAGCTTTTACTTTCTCTTTTGGTAATACAATCATAAAAAGCTTTATTTTTTGTATCCTACTGAAAGTTTTTGGTAATCACTGATAATACGGACAAATTTTAATATTTTTTAAAATAAACCACGATTCTTAATCTTAATCGTGATGTCAATGATAGTCTTTTTAGTTTTTGATTTCAAGTGGTTCAATGAACCAGTTGCAATCGGAATAATTTCATAACCAATCTGTACGAAATTATCGAAAATCTTAATCGGTGTACCGAATTCATCTTCAAAGTCATAATCCTTCTTAAACGGATAATTCTTCTTTGCATAGATATCAAGTGCATTCATTGCACTGAAGAACTCTTTCTCCAAATCAAAGTTAATACTACCGTCAGCAAAACACTTAAACGGACAGTTTGCACATTCTTCTGGCATCCAACCAATATTATGAGTCTTACTTAAACCTAGAGTAATATAGTCACCAGCTCCAGCATATTCTACACCAAAATCACATTTAGGATAGTCATAGTTGCTTTCTACTGTCAACCAGGGATAAGCATTAATAACTCGTTTCATCAACTTTTCTTTATAGATATCTGCACTATTGTTGTTTTTCGGTAACTTAAAAGTATATGTTTTCATAATTTTCAGCCTTTTTTAATTGTTATTACTAAACGAAATCTTCCTTGCTGGTTCTTCTTCTCGTATAGTCTCAATTAAATTATTGTATTTCAAATCATTATCAAACTCTAATATTGTACACTCTCCTGCATCTCTATTTTTAAGAATATGTAGGTAGACTTTGTTTTTTACTAGTAAACGATTTGGTCCATACTGTTGTATATTGAGTAATTCTGGTCTGTGAATACATATGACATAATCAGATGCATGAAATATAGTATCAGCAGAGGAGATGTCACTACGCATTGGATAATGCATAGAAGGGTTATTAATTCTTTCAGGATTTTCTATATTCCGATTCATCTGTGATAACTGAATTATAGTAGTATTAGGTAATTTCTTTACCTTAATAAACAGTTTCTGTAATTCGGAAATAACTTGCAAGGTACTTTCACGATTTTGACCTTCAACAAGAAGAGTGTGATCAAGTATAATCACAAATTTCTTGTCTTTAGCTTTAGTTTCATAGAAGTAATTAATAGTAGAAGCTATATCTTCAACAGTACCAGGAGTATCTACATAATATATAGGATACGACTTTATTTGTTGAGAAGTTTGTTCAACTCTATCTAATAAATCATCTGTTAATTCATTATTAGCACTATATAGCTCAGCAGTAGTTTGCCTTAACTTACTGCTTATTTTTCTACCTACTTGCCTAGAACTTAACATTTCAAATGAAAAATTAAGTACTATAACATCCTGATTAGAATTTAAATCTATTAAATCAGTTTCAAGTGTATTCACAAATGAAGATTTACCACTACCAGATATACCTACTATAGTATATATCGTATTTGGTTCAATTCCTCCCATACAGGATTTATTAAACTTATTCCATCTTGTTCTTAAAGATTGAATTTCGTGGTTCTTTCTTTTACGAATATATTCTACTGCTTCATTTGTTGCAGTAGATATATGACGAAATGATAGTGTTTTAGATGACATCTGTTCCATAATTATAAGTATTAGGTTGATAATCATCTAATTTCATTTGTTCCTCAAAGGTTTCCCACTCATGTTGAGTGAGCCATTTCCACATAGTTTTCATATAACCCATCTTGCCTGTACGCATTTTATCATCTATTTCATATCTTAGACAATCCATAATGTGTTCATGCATTGCTTTAGATTTACCTACGATGCGGTTATACTCCTTTCTACATTTGTTTACATTAGCTCTTAAGAAACCTTTAGTTCCATCAGGGCGTATAACGTAAACTGGAAATTGGTCATAAAAAGTATCAAACATAGTTTTATCTTCTTTAAGAAGTTCATCTAGTTTTGATGTCTTACTTATGACTTGGTTATCAGTACTATTATTAATACTAATTAAACCTTGATTAGCTAACTCTTGTATTTCTTCTTCATTAACTAGGCTGAGAAGTTTCTGAATGTCTTGATTGATTACTTTGATATCACTCAATACAAGTGTTAGGAATACTAATTGATTAATAGATATGTTTGGTATTCTATCTAAGATAGAAGTGTCTATTTCTAAAATCATATTCTCATATATTATATGAGCATATAGTTCTTTGAAATTTATTTGGTAGCCTTTGTTAATCCCATAGGCTCAATTGTAATGGTTTTAATTCTCTGATTATCTTATAGGCTTCATATATATAATACCTATAATTAATCTTTCGTTCTTCAATTGGTTTATCATCAAATTTATTTAAAAGAGTAACACCAGATGCCGTTAGCATATTCTGATACTGTCTTGCAGAAGCCTTATATTTATGTTCTCCTACATATGGCTCAGTGTATGTTATAATTTCACCTTCTTTGTGCCCAGTATCTTTCCATTTCCATAAGTATCCACCATTAGTAGATGCATAGAAACGATTAGTTCTTTGTTGCTCTTTATTCATGTATTCAACATGCCATTGTTTACCAGTCTTTTCAGACATTAAGAATTTACGTATATCTGTACATCCTTTTATAGTCTCTTCAACTGGTACTTTGTCTACAAAGTATTTAATTATAGCTTCAGGTATTATCTTTGCAGATAAACCTTTACCTAATAATACTTCAGTAATAAACATTCCTTTTGTTTTAATTAAATTAGGATTCTTAGTCTTACTATATCCTTCTTTAACTGCAATATAATCATTAATCGCATATTGATACATAGCTTCAAAACGGTCCTCTTCTAAAGTAAGTCTAGTAAGTTGTTCCCATTCTCTGCAAATCTTGTTAGCTTCTTCATATACGCTTTTCTTTAAAAGCACAAACAAACCATCAGTGTTTGCTTGGACGATTCGACATCCTATTTGTACAAGTTTTTCTGCTAACATTAGTAACAATAACTGTCCATTTATTCTAATCTGCATTACTGCAAATGGACTATAACAAAAATTATGTTCATTTTGTAGATTACCCGATAAACCATTCAATGCTAATTTTAGTGTTTCATTCTTTACTTTGTTTCCATTATGCTTCGCTTCTATTCTCTCATCTTTAATTTGAGAATATACTTCTAAGAATTCTGGACCTAAATGTTTAGGATAGAATCCATATTCTATTAGCATACTTGGATATAGAGATGCACAAATTTATTCTGACTATATCTTAATTTGGCATTTCGTCCATACATAACCATACATGCTAGGTTTTTCACCTGAACATACGGCATATATATTATGTACTTTATATGTAGGATTTTCCTTTATTATATCTTTAACTCTATTCCATTCTCTTACTAACTTACCGTCTCTAGTAAATTGCTTGATTGTGTATTTTGTTAAAGATTTCGATACTTTATCTGCCATTATGTTTTTCTTCTCCGGATTTTCTTTCCAAAATTTAGAAGACATTTTACCTATTTTTATTCTCTCGTTTATATTTGAGAAACGCTTAATTTGAGCTTCTGAATATTTCTTTTTAGTTTCTTCTAACGGTATCATACCTTTCTTAGAATTATCTCTTCTAAGATTATATCCTTTATCTCTATTAATGGTATCAAACAACTCTATATAATAGCATTCTTTATCTTTTAAATTTTCTGTAGTATATTCTAATACTATATAATCAAAATTATCAGCTCCATATTTGTGCCAATCATCTATTAAATAAGAATTATCTCGTTTTACATTCTTTTTATTTAATATAGATTTATGATTATTTATTCTAGAATATATATTACTACTACATCCTATATATTGCTTTCCGTTTATAGCACAGATTATACTATAAATACCTGATTTTTTCCAATCTATACGTCTTCCTTTCATGTTCTTAGGTTTTCTTTTTAAAACGTATAAAAGGATAAAAGGTTGCCAAATTCCTCGCTTTTCGTACAACTTTGTACTACTCCATCACTGGATAGTCGATGAACCTTCATCCTAATAGGATGCTTGGCTGCGGATTGATCAAATTATTATGATTTTACTATATCTTAAGCGTTATCTTAAGTGCTACTTGCTATATTACTATGCAATGCAGTTATAATAATTTAGCGATTGTTCCCGCAATTAACGAGGTTACGATGCCGCTTCTGTCAACATCAATATCAATTAGCATTTCATCTTCTTTAGGAATAATGATTTCAGGATCATTCTTAGAATGAATTCCCCCTACTCCTACAGTATAGCGTAGATTATCAAATATGAAGTTATTTTCATAGCCTTTTCTACCTGGAGATACTACTTGATGTTTCATATCATCAAGTACATTCTTTAGTATCGGACTATCAAATTTTACAAATGGTAGTATTACATCTTTTAAAGGAATATAATCCATTGGAGATCTTAAATCTTTAATATCCCACCAGGTTAAACCTGTTTTTTCGAGATACTTTTGAGTTAAAATCTTCATTCCAATGTTTACACCATCTTTGCTAAGTACTCTTACTCCATATTCATCTTCAATAGCTATACGTAAATCAATAGCTGTTTTACATCTATTTAAAAGCTCTGTAGTAGACTCAATATCATTTATATTATAGTCTATCATTTCGTCAAAATCTTCTAATGGAAGAGGCTTACTCCAATCACATACAAATTCTTGTACATTAGGATATTGCATAGTTACTTGAATTTCTTTCAAACCTACTCTAAGTTTATTAGAATAAAGCATGGTAAGAATATCAAAAGTATCAAACCATATTTGATATTTCCAATGTTTCCAGGCATCTATATTATCCTCAGTAGAAGTAGTAATAGTTTTACTTAGATTGAAGATAGAATTACATATAGTAGCTACATTATAGCTCATAAGTTTATCTTCATACTCTATAATATAATTTATTATAGGATTATCATAATGTAGGTTATTATATCCACAAAAGATAATATCTGAGTTTATTACTAGTTCTGTTCCATAAAAGTCTCCCCATTTTATATAAGTATTGACTTGTTTAAAGAATTTAACTAATTCTCTTAGTTGATTCTTTCTTTCAGAGATTTCAAATTTATATATTTCTCCTGTTTCTGTATTTTTAACAGAACAATGAAAAATATTCTGAAATACCTCAATATCATATACATAGACCTTTTTGTCACGTATAATCATATTAATAATATTTAGTTAGATTCCGTAGTCAGACTCGAACTGACACAAATCACACAGACTTACATTTTGCTGCGGCTCTAACCTCTTCTTGAGCTATACGGAATTCCATAGATATTACGCTGCTATTTTATTAATAGTAGGTTTTATAAATTTTCTACAGTAAGCTCTATGGTCGCTTACTCTGTTTTTTCCTTTGCAACCTCCTACATGTTGCTTTCTGTTCTTATCTCTTCCTACATAGAATTGTAAGAATTTCAAGGGACGTTTAGGTTTCTCTAAACGAAACCTTGCTTCTTTTTGTTTCGCTAATTTCTTAGCTTTTAATTCTTTGATTCGTGCTTTTCTTTTTGCACGTAATTCTTTTAATCTTGGACTTAACCAATCTTCAGGTTTTTTGTCCTTATTAGACTCTTTGTCTAACTTACTTTGAGCTAAACGTAAATCACGTTCAGTTTGTTTACCTTTATGTCTTATTCTTTTAGCTTCAGCTAATTTCCACTCTGTGTAATTCTGTTTTTCCATAATCTTGATAATTTAGAAAGTTAATTATTTAAAACCAATTTTGTTTCTATTTATATCAATTTCTTTTTTTAAAGTATGAACTATAACTACGCTATTAGGATAAACTCTAATCTCTGTGTAATAATCGTTATCTCTCCAAAACAGAGCTTTTTGCACTCTATATTCAAATTTTGAATTACTTTCAAAGAAACCTTTTCTTAAATAGATGATTAATTGTTCTTCTTTTGAATGTTCTACTGTTACTTTATCCATTATGCTGCTAATAATGATTTACCGTCATAATAAATTATATTATTGTCTCCTTCAATGTCTTGTACAGTTATACCAGCAAATGAGGAATCATTACGATACTGTTTAGCTTCTTTAGCTGCTTTTTTCTTTGCCTCTTCTCTTGTAGAAGCTACAAAATAGTCAGTTTTAAAATCGTACGTACGTTTATCGTCGTCACTACGTCTACGATTTATTACATACTTAAATTTTCGCTCTTTAGGCTTCTCTTTAACAGCTAATTCAGCTGCTGTAAAGCCTTTTTGTTTACCAGCCTTAATAGGTAAAGGCTTATACTTTAAAGCCCCCATACGGGCTTCTTTTGCAGCCTTCTGTTGAGTAAACAGCTCTTTCCATTCTGCCTTAGAACGTTCTTTTGGCTTAGGAGATTTAGTGAATAAAGAATTCTTTACTATTCTAGTAAATTTCTTCTTTTCTTTACGTGTGTAATGGATAGTTGGATCATAGCCTGCTTTCATAAGAATATTTTTTATTAGTTCTTTTTTAGACTGTTTGATAGCCTTATTCTCTTCCATAGCGTTTTTTGCTATTTCAGTAGGCTGTTGTTTATTCTTAGAACTCCAGGAGTTCCAATTTACTGTTTTCCCATCTTTTACTTCTGTAACTAAAGACGGACCGATCTCGAAATCTCTAGTAGTTTCTGCTGGACAATATTTCTTAACATATTTTCCGTTTATTACTATTCTAGGATAATTACGCTTTTTAGCTTTAGCTGATCGTTTAGCATTTCTTACTGTCTGTTTCTTTACTCTATATTGTTTATTCTTTTTCATAATTTTGATAATTTTAAAGGGTTAATACTAAGAAAGGGAAGGGGAAGTTACTCCCCTAAGCCTTTCTACAATAGTTATGAATATATAAAATAATATCTTTAGTCTTACATTTTTCTTAAGCCGCAATAGATAGAGGAGCTTCTTCAAGGCTTAATTCAGCCTTGTTATTAAACTCTTCAATTTCTTTGTTAAGTTTGTTAATCTCTAACTGAAGTTTATTCTTCAAACTATTAATATAATCTGAAGTCAATTCTTCAGTAGTGTTCAGATTTTTCTTTCCTTTTGAACGCTTGAGCTTAGGGTCTAGGGTCTTAATTTTGCTCAAATGGAATAACTGTTCCTGCTTTTCACTTAAAGTAAATATAGCAAGATAGTTATTTGTTGTAGGCAATTCTGAGAACTTCTTGTAACCCATATTGATACACTGTAAATACAGTTTCAACAGGATACGTTCATCAGCCTTAGCTTGGATTTCATTAAGTAACTGTTTTAAGTCAAAATTACGAGTAGCACCCTTAGGGATGATATTCTCGTTCTTAATAATATTCCAATATTTAGTAATTTCATTACTAAGTTCTTTACGATGTGTAATAATATATTTAGATGTAATTGATTTCATGTTCAAGTTGATTTTTTAAAAGTTAATACTTGACCAAATTACGTCTACTAGTTGTAGTGCTGGTGAGACTCGAACTCACAACTCTCAACTTAGAAGGTTGATGTTCTATCCAGTTGAACTACAGCACTATATTTAAACAGGGCCAATTCACCCTGTGAAAATATGTTGTTTTATTATAATATTCCAATTCAAATACTATACTTGTTTAACCTTGCCTAATCGTACTGGTACGACTACGCCTGGTCTTATTTCAATACCAGCAAACCCGAATATGTTGTCAGAGACAACAAGTTTGCCAGTTAGACCTTTCTCTTTTGCGAATTTTTCAATAGCTTCTTTATTGATATACTTTGAGTGCAGCTCTCCGTTCGAAGCATTCCTCATACTATCAAATAAGATATCTACAACACAATCGAGATCTTTGTTTTTAATTGCTTCCTTCAGTAATGCTTGCGTAATACCGTCAAAAGCTACATCGTTTCTAGTTCCTCCAGAACCAGTTATTGCATCTGCAATACGTATTGCTACATCTAAAAGACTTACCGATTCATAAGTATTTAAAAGCCGTTGCCACCATAAAGGCCCTTTGCCATAGTAAAAGAAGACCTGACCATCCTCTCTTACAGATACTGCATTAGGTGTTACTTTAGTGCTTCCGTCCCAACTCTGAACTTTAGCTAGTATAGTAGGCTCGACGCAAATAAGTAGTCGCAGAAGCTCTATTCTTACTTTAGAAATTCTGCTCATAGTATTGCTTATTCAGTAGTTTCTTCAAGATTTACCTGAAGTGTTACCTCTGTTTCATCAGTAACTACACCACACTGCCGTTGATATTCCAATTGCATACGATCAGACTGATCCATCATGTCGCGTACAGTCTCACTGAGTCGAATGAACTTGCGAGACAAATCCTCGTAGAAATTGAGGATACCTTTGTTATGTATCTTCAACATATCGTTCAACATAGGCAATTCCTCTGCTGCGAAGAACATAGGTTTACTGTTCTTCTTACCAATACGTTCGATACATTCAGCCACGCTCTTCCGGTCAGCCTTACTGAAATCAGGCTTGACTAACGGGAATACGAGATTCGGGTCGTTATCGTCCGGATTCAACATGATTTTTGGTTCACCGTCTAAGTCCTTAGCGATGAACTTGACATCCAAAATGTCAATGGCCTTAACAATGAATACGTTTACTTCTTTCCGTAAAGTATTCTTGTCGTTGAGCACATCTTCCTTCCATTTAAGGTCAGGATTTGTTGCTACTACAGTATAGATTTGTTCACCAAAGAACCGTCCATACTCTTTTGCAGTTGCCCGATAACGAGCCATAACTTGAGCAGCAGTGCTCTGTGTTCCTACTAATGCACCAATAGAAGATGCTACATTATTTTTATCCATAAGAATGTTTCCTTTTTGAGTCCGTGCTTGATTTCACCAATACGAAACTCTCTTAATTTTTAATTAATACTTTGTTAATGCTCTCCACCTTTCGATTATTTATATACTAAAGTATGCGTCTTATATCATACCGCTTTACTAAGCTTTGAAAATTTTAGTAGTGAAGTCAATCACATAATCTACTTGGTTTACTTTGAAAATAAATTGAAATAATTTATGAGAAATACTCTGAGAGTTACTTCTGATAATACTTTGGTAATATAAGTTTATCGTACTCCAACGGATAAGATTCAATTTATACGATGCTTACCGCACCCATCACCCTACTTTATACTATAGTTTCTTGCATAAGTATTGTACAAGTATAGTATATCGAACTCTTTCATCAGCAACTGGTATGCCTAGGAGTAATTAAGGATTACAACATTCTAAGCGAATGAGGGTCGTTTCTGTCGAGAAACGTTACTAAAACACTACAAGCTGTCTAATTTTTCAAGACACCCACTTGACCTCTCGGATTTCTTATTTATACTACACGAATACGAGGATTTCCACCTCTCATCAGCATCATAAATACCGGTACTATCTCCGCTATTGCATGAGAAACCTGAGTATATAGACAGTATACTCTTATATTTATTACTTTAAATCTGAATCAGCGTTCTTCATACATACTAAGTTGCAATTAGTACTTTACGAAGTGTCAATGTCAGCGATAACGGTTGGTAGTCGGGGTGGCGACCTGTCTACTCACACTACTCTTACGAACGGTAGTCTCAGCGTTTACAGTTCCATTGAACTTCCCATTTTATTAAAGATTAAACAATTAAAGCTCATTTATTCATAGCTGGCTTTATTCAGCGTAGATACATTAGTAAATACAGTATAACATCTTATACTCATAACCTAATGGCATAGTCTTCTGTATCTCCTTAGTTTTAAATACGACTATTAATAACAACAATTCTGGCGTGAACTGCATTATATTAAGAAGAAGTTTACATATCTTGAAACTTATAAGCTCTGCCGTTTTTTAATAGGTGTTTTCTCTGCATCACCTTAGTCTTATTTTTACCACATAATATGACTTGCTAAAGGTCACTGTATCTAGAATCAGGGTTATAGCGCCCTCAAACCGCTCGACGAGTCTGTTGCTCCGTAATCATTCCTCATTCAATTATACTCACACGAACGACCAAGCACGTGAGTCACTTTAGACTTGAAAGACTGTATCAATCTCATATACATCACTCCTACTTCATCCTTGGAACATTGCGTATCCACCTTCACGAGGACCCTATTTACCATAAGGCACAGAATTGGCTTCTGCTCCACGATAATCAGTCAAGTTTACATAGTGTGTACCATAACACGGTTATCCTTACATTAGTATCAGTAATTTACTACCTTCATAAGTACAAGTTCCAATATCCACAATTGCATATTGCATCACAGTTGATGTGTACTGAACACTATAGTTAGCAATGCTATTTTTCCTTTCTGGGTGCATAGTTGCACTTTTGTTGACCGATTTTGGAGACCGGTGATCGCGTTATATGCTGTCTCTTTTTTTCCATGAGCTGGCTGCTTCTTTAGGTGAAACTAACCTTGCCTCTCGGCTTTACTTATTCTTTCCAAAGGAATAAGTCAGGAACCGTATTGCTCCTGTTTCAGCGTCGTGTTTATACTCCTATTTGATTCTGATTTTGATAATCTAAAACGAGTAATTATAGAGGATTTCGTTCCCCTTGCTTTAATTTATAACTCTGCATTAGCGGTACTGTTTGCAGTAATTAAGAGTCTTTAGTATTCACCAATACGGTTCTCAATACCTAATGAGGATTAAGCACTCTGATCCCCTGCTATCCGTTTTTCAGACGTTTTAGCCTAATATCCTACCTTTTGAGTAATCTCACTGTTTTAGCAGCTAACATATTCTCGGATTCTGTACTTTTTCGGGCCAGTAGAAATGACTACAGCTCCCTAACGGGCGCGACTGATATTCTTTTATATCTTACCGCATGACTTCCCTGGAGTGATTTACGCTATAGTTTTGCTCCTCTCGAACTATGACATAATTATAGGTTTTTTAAGTGGTTATTGTCATCAACTATTTTCCACTGAGCTTTTCTCTTCAGCTATTTTTTTTCATTCTGTTCTGGTTCTAACATAGTAATTTTACCTGTACTTAGGCAGATTGTTGCAACAATCTTCTTACCTTTACAAATATCTACGAATTTGTTCTTTACATCACTACTACTGATGTAATCAACTGGTTCCATGATACTTGCGTTAAATCCATCCAAACATTTACAAGCATTACTTACAGACAAACGTAAGTACTTTTCAGTATATAAGCAATTAGCTATACTATCTTTAGTCTGATTATTAATAATATCAGACTGGTCTCCTTCTACTATGAAGTAAGAAGATTGAGATAAGATAGAACTAAGTTTACATCTTGCTTCTTTCATATCCTTAATGATACGAGATAATCGTATCATTTGTTTTAGTATAACTAGATTACTTACCATGAGAATTTACTTTAGACAATGGGGAAATAGCTTTAATACTATCTGGCATAGTACCTACAGATTTAATGTAGGGATATCCAGAAGCTACTTCTTTTTCTATTGTTTTAGTTCTCCACTTAACTATTGGTTTTGGTTCACCAATAGTCTTTACATTCACAATTGCGTCTGTTGTTCCTTTCACGGATACTTCTAATGTAGATAGGTCTACTTCGACATCTATCTTATCGACAGACTTACTCTCTTCACTATTAACTATAGGAAATTTTGGCATTTCTATAGGTGAAGGAATTACAGGTGCTGCCTGTACTACTGTGACTGTCTGTCGCAGTCCAAAGCCAATTATGCAACTGGCGATGAACATGCCGACAGCCGTAATAAATCTAAAATTCATATTGATTATGCTATTTTAGAGAATGGTTAGTCTTTATACCCTATGAATTGTAAAAACTTACGCCACATGCTTAATTTTTTTTTTCATCGGCGGGTTTTTCTTCCTTCTTTTCTGGGTATTCCTTCTCTACTGGAGAAGTTATTGATGACTGGCAGTACGCAGCAAGACGAGAAGCTGGATCACGATACAGATTGATAATCTGACCAACTTTCAGACGAAGTTCATCAGGTGTCGGGCTTTCATCTTTACTGAAGAAGTTAGTCTTAATAGAACCTAATACCATTCGAGCAATCTTTCGATCATTCTCAAGCTGGTTCTTCTTAGATTCTTCTACTCCTTCAAGATTGATTCCCCAATCTGCAAACAACTTATCAATATACTCCTCACCTAAGTTCGAGATAATAGCTGAAATAGCCTTATCTGACTCTGGCGTGAGTTCTTTATTATCCTTCTGTTTCAGACGGAAATTCTCGTTGATAAGAGCGCGTACAGTTTCTGCAACTTGTTCTTCACTCCATCCAGCTTTCGTCAAATGGTTGTGAAGTACTGAGTGTGCCATACACGGAGAGCCAGTCTGTGAAGTATACACATATACTGAGCTTCCTAATCCCTTAAGTAAGCTAACAGGGTTGATACGGCTGAATATTTCATTCATCCAATCACCTACTGTCATCTCATCTAATGCTAACTTCTTGTCAGCGTTAGTTTCCTTAAGGCCGCGTAAAGTACGATACCATTCTACGGTGTTAACAATGTTTGTTGCTACATTTCTCTCTTTGTTGATGAGGTAAGTTAACGCTTCGTCAATTTCCTCATCTGTTGTGATCTTGTTTGGATCAAGCTCCGGTACTTTAGTAACAGTCTTACCAGCATCTTTTGCTAGTTCTTCTGGAATCTCTGACTTGTTAAAGTCAATAGCCAGTTGACCATCATCACTACCTGGTAATGCTTTAGCTGGAGCTAGTTTAATACCTAGCATTTCAGCCATACCTTGCAACGGCATGAGTTGATTTGCATCAATCATCAGTTGCAATTCACCACGTTCGCCACGGTTGAATAAGTCTTGGCGAATATCGACAAGGGCAAGCAGACTTACTACATCAATCGTACGATTGATATCTGCGTATACTTCAGGATAGCGCTTGGCAAGTTCTTCGTTGTTAGCGTAACGCTGTTGCATTACAAATGCTAACATAGCCTTTCCATCTACCGATGAAGCTGTTGAACCTACAGGAATACCTGCACCGGTTATTCCACCTACAAGCGATGTTGCGCGCTTGATGGCCTTTTCTTCAGGAGATACTTTCGGTTTGTCTTCTGTAACTTCTTCAGGAATGATAGTAGGAGTTTTGTCTTTCTTCTGCTTTTGGGTGCCGGACTTCTGCTCTTTCTTCTGTTCCTTCTGTTCTTTCGTCTCTCCTTTCTGGTCTTTATTGGTTACTGTCTGTGCAGCTACTTGAGGCTTCTTTTCCTCTTTCTTGTTCTCCTTTGTTTCAACTTTCTCAGCTGTCTGCTGAGCATTCTTGTTATTTTCTTTTGCTTCTGCTTTTGCAGCTGCTTTAGCTGCTTTCAATGCTGCCTTTCTTTCAGCCTTAGACATTTCTTTTTGTGCCATAATTCTTGATAAATTTTTTGGTGGTTAATAATAATTTTTTTACTTTCAGTCGATAGAATATTTAAAGAGGTCAACTATCATCCTCTATTGCTGGTGAGTCACGCCCGTTAGTATAGATATTACTAATCAATGCATCTGATAACTTTACTTTAAGTTCTGACATGTTACTCACAACCCCAGATAGGCAATTGGTAGTACCTTCTGTCACTGTACACACTAAGCTTTGTGTGCATGCAGAACTATAGTCATCAACGGTGTTGATTAGCTGAGTAATGGAAGTATCTTTTTTGTTCATTCCTGAACGCACGATTACTTCCTTACTCAACATACCTACTAACAAGCCAGCTACGATGCAGGAGATATAAATCCACCACATCTTGTCACTGCGAAATCCTCTCGCAAAGACGAATGCTACTAATAGTAGCACAATAATCCAAATTGCTGACATGTTTGTAAATTTTTAGTTTAACAATTGTTTTAATTTCTCTCTAGCTTTATTAAGCTGAGATTTTACTTGGCTCTCTGAGAGACCCAATTGTTCAGAAATCTGTTTGTAAGACATATTCTGAACAGTACGTAGTTCGAGTATATATCGGTACTTATATCGAAGTCTATTGAAGGCATTTGTTAATCTAGCATCTGTTTCATTGAAGATATAGTTATCTTCAGGCGAGTAGTCGGCCGAACTTCTCAATTGAACAGTACTAGTGTCATCATCCAGCCAATAGTTTGCATTCTCCTTTTTAGTACGTCTAATATAATCAATACTACTATTTATAGCTATTGTTTTTAACCACATCTCAAATGAAATGTTGTTAATATAACTATCTAGCTTAGAAAAAGCTTTAGTAAAAGTAACAGATAATAAATCATCTGCTGCATCTTTATTATTTACAATACGATATATAGTACTGTATATAATTCGATTATACTTTTCATAAAGCTTTGTGAAGGCACTTTGTTTGCCTTCTTTCGCCTGTTTGATCAGATCGAAAAGCTGTTGTCTTTCTTCATCTGTCATAATTACGGGCTTTAGTGTGGGTTATAGTCAACCCAATGACTATAACCCTAGAAAGGTAATTGCAATATATATCTACAATACCACTCATTCCATTCATCATAGAACTTACGGAAAGTATCCCATATACATTCCATGAACTCAATCTTCAAATCACGAGTAAGTACTTCAATAGGTAATTTGTTTACCATACCACAGACTATTCTTATTCTTACTTCAAGAGTAGTTTTAGAAGCTATGCCTATTTGCTGTAGTATTTGGGTATCATACCATGCTAGTACTTTAGACAATGTTTGTTTTTTGAAGAATTTGTGGAATTCTGTTTCTCTTATTTCCTTGTTTTGTATTCTTAAAAATACATACCAGGACGGTCTCCAATTTATCTGATTATATCTTATTGGACATTTATTCAGATAAGTATAAACAGTAATACTATTTACGACCATTGCGACGTACACTATTAGCTATTCTAAGTAATAATACGTTTATTTGCGCTAGGCTCCAGTCTGTTACACTTAGAATATAAGCTTTTGTAGCTTCAATTCCTCTGCCGTTTATAGACATATCGCTTATATAGCGCTCTGTAAATGCTTTCATCATATCATTACTGATATCTGGCATTTTTGTACCACGAATAGATTGCCTATAAGGTGGTAATGGGCATACTTCTGAGTATTCATGCTCGAAGAACAAGAATGCATCTGGATTATTACATACATTTTGTATTTCAATTGAGTCCTCAGATAATATTGTAAACTTACCTCTTTGAACAAGGTCATTCATAAGTAATGCAGAAGTAATTCTTAAACATGGTACTTCTCCTACTATATTGGCTAACAATTCATAGTTTTCTCCAATAATACGGTAGATTCCAGGATGGTTTAGTTTCATGACTTTTTGTTTATTTCTTTTTGAAAGTTATTTACTACTCCTGATATTGCAGACATACTTAAGTCTGGATATTTATCTAAGAGTTTACTTATCGCTTCAGATTCTGAGCGAGATTGATTAAGGATACTGATAAATTCAGTACGTTCGGCTTTAGAGTCAAACCATGCAAAGTATCTTATACGCATTGTTGTTGATAGTTTCTTGCTTTTGTTTCAAGTTCACGAAATTTCTCTTCGTCTTTAGTAGTTAAATCGTTTGCATCTATAAGATGAATGATTTCAGTACCTCTAGTTTCCCAAAAGAAGAATATATTTCTTACTTTAGAAATTCCTTCTTTATAGTGATACTTATTCTTGTAACACTGTGGTACTACAGAATTGATACGTTGTACCAATTTCTCTTTCATTCTTAATTCCCTACTAGCCTTGTCTAGAGGTTCAGGAAGTTTTTCTCTGATAAATTTTATTAATCCCATTTCAAATTAATATTTATTGATTAAACTTAATTTAATTTTGTAGTAAGTAGGAGACTCGAACTCCTTATCTCTTAGTAAAATCTAAGGCTTCACTACCATGCAAAGCTTACTTACTCCACTACTATTTTTTACGTATATTGTAGTATATACAACCTATTTATTACACACGGGGATACGATGTGGCTTTTTACGACATTAGCTTAGCCGTTGATTACTTACGCTACTAAGCGAGTGTAATCTGTTACATAAAAGTTGCCAGTTATGGCTTTATTGACCTATTCTATTTCCTCTGTGTCGCTGTCAAAACCATAATGCCCCGATTGCAGCTCAGTTGCCATTTGTGTTATTTCACACATGAGGAAGAGTTACCCATCACAGGAGCTGCTACTGGTTCGAGTCGAACGAACATAGTGGAGCATACGGGAATCGAACCCGTGTCCAAACGACGATTCAATAGACCTAACAGTCAATGAGTTTATAAGATTAATTAAAGTATAACTCACGTGCAGAATTAAGCCATCCTTCCAGCTTTATTATTTAACACTGTTCACAGCACTCTCTACAGGTAGGCCTTCGTTATGTTATACAATACTCCTGCTATTTTTATAATTAATCTTATTAGTGGGTATATAGCCGACCAAAGCTATATACCCTATGGTCTTGAGAATGGTTAGTTCTCTTTATTACTGATCTTGATGATACTCGAATAATGATATATGACGAAACATATATGATACAAGATACACATTATTCAGTCTGATTTGATATCTCGACTAAAGCAGTTCAGTACTATTACTAATACGGGACAATCTTATTGTCGCGATCTCAGACATATGATCAGTAGTACACAATAATTCCACACTAATGATACAAAGATACGTAGTATGACCTGTTAATTCAGGTCTTTGTGTCGTCCAATATGCTTCCGGCCCGTAGGGCGCTATAGATATTCCTCCATAAACACTAAACTTGTTTAGATACAAAGATACTCAAGTTTGGAATCTCTTTTATTTTAGTTTTTAGCTTGATTAACCGTTACGACGGGGAATCAAACTATTCCAGCGATAAGACCAGGAATTGGGAAAGATTTCGTCAAGCTCGCTCTGAGACTTATCAATATCTTTGTCAATTTCAATGAGGTCCTTGTCAAACTGCTTCTTCAGTGCTGGAGCTTCATCATTCCAGGCCGTAACTGGCTTATTACCACTCTTCACTTCTTCTGCGAGATTGTGCAAGTCCTTCATATAGGTCTTCATTCTCTGGTTCACGCGGTTACTACGGCGTAACTGCAATGCTGCGGACTTCTCAGTGTATTCACACTTTTGAACCACGTCGATGAGTTCGTTCGTAAGTTTTTCCTTACGGCGCTCGGCAATCTTTTCAGCTGCTTTCTTTACTACGTCATCGGTTACTTTGTTCGCGTTAGAGATAGACTCTTGAATGTCATCACTCTCGTTGTTTACATCAAAGATGTTCAATTTGTTTACTTCTGCCATTTTGATAAATTTTTTAAATGTTTGATACTATAGTTATTAATCACGAAATAATTTCTATGAAATTACATTTTTTAAAATATCTTTCTCTAGCTTCATATACTGCTACAGTGATATTTATAGGATAAACTTCTATCGGCCTATATTTCTGTTTCTCACACCAATACATTGCTGCTTCAGTTGTGAGCTTCCCAAAGTAAGCTACAGCTCTAATTCTTTCTTGAATATTCTCTGTAGCATTTATTTTAACTAAGGGATTGGTTGACCTACCCATTGTGTAAAGATTCTCTACGTTCTTTGTTCAGCCTAATTTTGCGTTGGCGATAACTTTCTCTCTCACCTGCTTTTATAAGCTTACGATTACTGTATGATTCTTTACGCTTGTTAGTATTCTGTGATATCAATATAAGATATCTACTAACACGTTTTTCTTCTGCTTTCAACTCATTTTTGAGTTTATTAGCAGCTTCTTCACATACTTCTATGTAGTCCTGTCTAGAATTCTTCTCTAGTTTCTCTAGTCTAATAAATTCCTCTAGGACTTTTATTCTTTTAGTCTTACTCATTTTTGATAATTTTAAGATTAAAAAAGAACTATCTTGCTTATTCGTATATCTTATTCGCAAGTAACCCATATCCTTCTTCTGACCTAAGCATTATGCTTGGTTGACCGTTGTATAGTCCATTGTACTCTTGAATAGCAGTTTAGCACTACTAAACTTCCATTAGGGTTTTGGTTATAAATAGTTCTAGGTTGACTGAAATCCACCATACTAACAATTTAAATTAGTAATATATAACAGCGGGCGGATACTCTGGCGGAATATCCTCCTTGGACTGTTCAGGTTGCATTCTGAGTTTACACTCATGAGTACATTCACTACAGTTGATTTTATTATCAAGTGTAGGACATTCATTTGTAGCTGGATATAATACTTTTCGTAAGAAAGGTCTTACTTTAGCTACTTCTGATAATATAGTATTAGCATCATGCCCAAATAAAGGAGCACATTCTTTTACTACGTTAATATAAGATCTTGCTAGTTTTCTCTTATCTACTTCCACGATTTCTTTCGATTATAAGGCTCCATTTTCTTATGTTTAGGCTTCTTCTTGAAGTCTTTCTGTTGCTTTTCATAATCTCTTTCTGTTCTTGCCATAACTAGTATAGTTTGAGAATAGAATCAAAATCTTTGATTATCTCGGGAAGCTTTGATAAGCCGTAATTGTGTAGCACTACTTTTATCTTAGAAGCTGAACTTTCTGGAGTATTGATAATAATACGTAATACTCTAGTTGTAGCTTGATTTTCTTTGTTAAGAAGATACTTTAACAATTCCTTACGGAATAGTTCTTCATTCATCAATGATGGAGTTCCGATTTCATTGATGATATTGCTACAAAATTCACTTACAGCCTTTACAGTGGTTGATATAGAAGCTTTGTTAGCATTTGCTACAGGAGCTATTACTACTTTCTGTAGTAAAGCTTCAGATACTTCTTTATCGTCTAACACAGCGGCAGAGATATCTTCAATCTTTGCACTTGTGTTATTGAATACTAATTCAGCCATTCTTCTGATGATTTCATCATAATTCTTCTCAGGAGCTTCTCCATGGAAGGTAATAATAATTGCTTTCATTTTACTTTGATAGTTAGTTAATAGTTATTTTAACTGTTATTGTATATTCACCTAATTCAATATGAATAGCATCAGTAGGTAATTTACTGATAATAGGTAGTGGTGGATCTACCTTAATATTCATATCTGGATGAGATTTACATAAAGTTCTTGCTTTACTTAAAGGTATACCTAATATCTTAGTACACGCAAGTAAGTTTGCAAGATAGTGGTCTGTACCGAATTTTATTTCAGTGAGTTTACGACCTTCTTCTACTTTAATACGAGGCATTAGTTCCCTCCTTTGCTAATTTCTTTTTCATATTACTTAATGTTTTAAATTGTTAATATTATTGACGACGACCAGGATACTCTGGATTTTGTTTTAAGTTAGTATCAACTAGAAATTAAAAACATAGCTTATGTTCGTTCTTTCTTAGAATAAATAGTATTTATTCTAATCACATTTGTTAATAATAAGATAACAACACTTTGTTTCTATGACTCTCTCTATAGTTTTAACTCATAAGCAGGATTGCTGTCAAACTTTCCTTATTGGAGTACCTGATTTTAACGTCTGCACGATTATAAATACAAATACGAGTATCTCGGATATTACCCGCTATTGCCGTATTCAAGGGAATAATATACGATATGCATTTACTTACGCCCCACAGGTTTGTCATTTTCTGAAGACGTATACTCTATCTTCACAGACTGAGTATACTTAAAGATACTACCATTAAAGATGATTTAGTTACTTTATTCTCTTTTTACAAAAGCAGTATCTTTAGTATTGTCATAAGTGTTAGACAATTTATCTAATGAGTCTTTATAGTGTTGACTTCTGGCTCCGCTCATTACTTTGTTATAAGTGCTTCTGTTCGATTCATATATAGTCACAATGTCACTATTAGACAATGAAGTTCCATGTTGCCTTAGTATATCTATTAAGACAACGTCTGGCATTGTAAGAAATACACTGTCTATGTGCATGTAACGTTTTGTGTCCTCTCGAAACTGAAGAACTTCCTGTATTGTAGGTACAACTTCAGTATAAGCTGTGTCAACACAAACTTGTTCTACATTATCCTTTTCAGGATTGATGAGATTGCTAACTTTATCATGACAGATAAAGGTTAGTGCGCTAGCAACTAACATTCCTAATAGAATTAGGATTGTTGCTAAACTCCAGGCTATTGCTGAGCCTCTTCCTCTTGGAGAATCTTGTAATTCATTTTCCATTTTTTGATAAATGTTTAATAGTTAATAAATATGAGAACTTAATCTATACCAAATATATATTTTATATACAATGGTTTAAATGTTTTAGCTGCGTATTCTGCTGCATCTCTGTTAATGAATTGTAGATGAGTACCGACATAAGCATCCGCAGAACCAAGGCCACCGATAGAACCCAGAAAGAACAAACCCGCACCGGAACCTTTTTCAATTTTATCCCAATCAATATACCACCAACTGTACCATGTTGTGATATGTTTATTTTGTTTATACTCTGGTATCCATGGTTTATTACCATTGGCAATAAAATTAATTGCTTGAGTAATAGTACATAACTGTATGTACAGTAGTACATGCTCCTCTAATTTCCTACGCTTGTCAATAGGTTTAATACCTAATACTTTACAAGCACTTTTGTAATCTGTTACTTGTTCAAACATTTCTTATGAATTTTACGGTTTTGTTTGTAATTGTAAAGTTTCTGCGAAATAATTCTATATCTTCTTCAGGTATATTAACTACTTGTCTTAGAAAATCTCTTTTTAAATTGAGTTCTTCTTCTAAGTTCTTAGCTTTGCCTAAATAATAATATCTACCTTTATAATATACTCTAACTTTTCTCATTTTATGGTATCTCCTACAAAGTAAGTATTATAATATAGATAATCTCTAACGTATACCTCTTTAGTCTTTTTACTAAAAGGATTCATGAGTTCTAACACATAAGTGTCTGAGTTCCGTACGTACTTATTAGTTACAATATAGTTTTTATATTGTGCTTTAAGTTCTACATAATTATAATAATCATAGTCTGCACAATATTTACTTATTGATACTGTTGCTATTAATATTATAATTAATGCAATTAAAAATTCACTGATACTTGTGAGTATACTATTTGAATAACTTCTTCTGATTGTCATACTATGCTATTCTGATATATACTCTAGTAGGTTCGTTATCTTCCCATTTTACATTAGGGAAAGCTTCTTTTGGGAGTACTAGACTATTGAACGTATTTAAATTTATCCAGTAAGATTTACGCTTTTTTGGTTTTTCACAGAACAAAAATAACGCTCCATTTTTTTCTCTTGCTACCCATGCTCGAATTGATTTCTTTGCTCTCATAATTATTGTTTTTAAGTTAATGAATGTACTCAGAGCGGGAATCGAACCCGCACGATTGTAATAATCATCAGAGTTTAAGTCTGAAGCGTCTACCAATTTCGCCATCTGAGCATTTAGTTAATGAATTATTAACAATCTTATTATTATTGAGATGAATGCTGTTACTCCGCTAATAATGCTTATTATAAGTAATGTTTTAAGTACGTTGGCTACTGTTTTTGAGTACGGTGCTCGTATAGTACAAGCTGTTATTATCATTGAGAATATACCACAAAATACAGTAATTAGTGTTGCTATTGTTTCTATCATAATTTATTGATTAAATTGTTAATAAAAAGTAAGGCATTAGTTTTCATAGGTACAAACTGGAAGATTTATTTAACCTATTACTTAACACACTCGCCACGTGAAGGCTGCCTATTTGAGTGCAATCAGTATATTCATATTCACATACAAATATACTGACAATACTACGCTTAGTATTCATGACAAATCCACACTACAGAATGAATTTAAAATAATGGAATACTATTAAACTAAGGACTATCCTACACTTAGGATTAATAAGTATAACATGATTCAGAAGTTTTACTATTGTGTTAGTTTGTAGAAGTTTGTTATACTGCATGATTTTTAAGTCTGCACTAATACTAACTAATATTATGTATTGCAACTTTCAAATACATAATTAATAACTTTTTATTCTGTGATATTTGCTTTAAGTTGTCGAATAGCTTCGTCACTAGATGAATAATAGTCAATATTGTTAGATATAAGCCCCACATGCTTGTCAAGGATTCTCACCTTAAAGAGGAGAGTATGATTATCCTTTGAACATACTCTCTGGCTTACTGAAAAATGTTATAGGACAGCCACGTCCCTGGATTTTACTTTGTACACTAGCTTTTTCTTCCTATACGGTACATGTCTTTGATTTCTCTGCACTAATACTTAGGTATAAACCTAACTATAAAAGAATTTCCAGAATACTATTTGCAACTATTATTCCTTCTATTGAGATATAGGTTTATTTATATGCGCTCCTAAGATATAAGCCCCACAAAGTTGATACTGATTCTCACAGTATAGGTGCAGTATTTCTACTGCATTAACTTTATTATATTTATGCCAACATTATAAGGTTTTAGTTTTTTAATAATTTTATTTACTTCTTCTTTTGTAATAACTTTAGGGAACGTGTTATATTCTCCTATGCAGCTATCTACATAATCTTTGGCTTCTTTAAGACTAAGACTGGTAGTGCCAAATTGTTCTCTTAGTATTTTTATTATTTGTATTTTAGTTTCGTTACTGACTTCTTTAGGTACAAACATATTTATTTCTACAAAGTTTACCTTATCTTTACAAGTAGCGTGTGCTTTGATAAGAATAGATAATATGTTATTAAACTGTTCTGTTGAACATGTTTTAACTATGGCATCTATTAGATTTTCTATAGATAGTGTCTTATTGTTGATAAGATTATCTATTACATACTGTTGAATACAAGTTATTTCTTTCATAGTTTGATATTATTTCTTTTTTAATATTTTAATATCTCCAGCACTTTCTATTAATAACAAAAACGTAGGAATTGGCCAGATAATTATAAAAAATGGGCATAGTAATATATCTCTTAAGGTTATCTCTTTACATTCATTATAATGATAGATTAAATCTATAATGTCAAATAGTATACCTAAAAGGATATAAATACAAAATACTTTTGTTTCCATATAATTGATTTATTTGTTAGTTAATGCAATAAAAATAATAGAGTAAGCGCATTAATGTGCCGATGTTGCGTTATGCGGCTACAAGCTATGCTAAGAGCTGTGTAAGATATTACACCTCATTTTCTCTTACTCTATTAACACTTAGAATATTACATCTGACCGTAATATATTACATTTGCCTGTGAAGCGCAAATAACTAAGAGAGATACTTATTGTTCAGTTAGTATCAGACTGTCAAGAACCTCATTAAGCCTATCGAGGTATAGCTTATTCCCTACTTGCTTTGGTTGGTTGCTCCTAAGAGGTGCACTCAGATATGAACCTAATACCTGCCTCTACCACGTGGATTTGTAGTCTGTCTTCAATTGTGCATATTGATTAGGACTACTGTTTGACTCTGCATTTATACAGGCTTGTCACTGTCTATGGCTGCATTAAGAAGAGAGTTATAATAGTATAGTCCTTAGCGTTACCTAAGTCTTTATAAGGGCATACCTAACTTATACTATTATAACTTAAATGTGGTTAAATAATGTCTCACGACATAAGTAGATGATTTGCATTTTATAGAATAATTACTTTGCGAATAAATGTGCATTTTACACCTAAAACTTATATCGCAAGGAGTATATTTGACCTCTCATGCGTAACATATAAGAAACTGGTGCCCTCAATGTCTTGGGAAGTTATTGAGTTTTTTAAAGTAACAGACTATTATTTCTCCGGTCTGTCAGCAGATACTTGTATAATGCGTGATACGGGTTAATAAGGTAATGGTTGACCTCCTTGTGGTGCTTGTGTGAAGGTTGGTTGTTGACCTTGTGCTGTAGGAGCTGGAGCTGGTTGTACTACTTTTCCTCCAACTATTTCAGGTTCTGGAGTAGTTGGCATAAGCTGAGGAGCTTTATCTTCTTCAGCTGGTATACAATAAGCACTGAATGCTCTTTGTCCTACTTCTTCAGGAGAACCTCCACGTATCCATTGTTTTTCTCCGAATTCGTCAATATAATATTGACAGAATATTCGTAGTGTAGTGTAAAGAATAGGTTTTCCACCTTTCGATACAAGCGAACCAGCTTTGATTGCTTCTCTTGCTGGTCGATTTGCTGTTGCAGGTTGAGCTGGATGGTCTGACAGATGTTGTTTGTAGAACTTCTGTGGCGGACACCAGTCAATCCAACATCCTGTTACATACTGTAATTCTTCAGGAATTGGTTGGTCTGTTTGTGCTGCTCCTCCATGTTGAATTGACAATAATGGGGTAAGCATGTTTACAATGGGTTGAATGAAACAAGTAAATGTTTGTGGTTCTTCCCAAATACACATTACATTTTGAAGCTTAGCAACTACATATTTAGTGCCTGCATTTTGCTTGCCTTGTTCAACTGTTTTGATTAACGGTTCGATTAATTTATAACGTGCCATGACATGATGCACTTAACCTGTACAGTGCTTAGGTTTTTGGTGATTTGTAAATTATAGCTATATATTACTTGATGAGGTAATACATTGAAAATGGGAGAAGTGGAAGAATGTTGGTGAGTGGTATATCATCACCCATTCACTCAAACAATGGCAAACACTATGAATTCCTTCCTGCTTCCCCCAATGTTGAGCAGCTGTGGCTGATTTGCTTCCTGTGCGCAGCCTTTGTGGCAATACTGAGTATTGAGTACTGTGTACTATGTAATTGCATACATTCACAATCTGCTACATTTAGATAGTTCTACTTTCCTACGTAACTCAATGTTTGTATACGCAAATAACATATAATTTGATGTGACAGTAGCACTGTCATAATCATCAGGATGTGATATTACTTTGAATGACTCTTTAAGAGTAAGCCAATCCCGTACGAATACCTTCCTATATCTATAGAAAGACAACATAATAAGCCAATAGCCTATATACAATTTGATTTTGTTAAGCATATTTATAAAGTTTTAGTTAGTGATCAAACAAATAAGGGCTATTACAGCCCTTATATTAATCCCAATTGAACCATGCATCAGCATAATCTTCATCTGAATCAGATGGAGTAAATAAACAATCAGATAACATAATAAGTAAGATTTAGTTAATAATCCAATGATTGACAGTGGTAGCTGATTTGTATTCTGTTGCATTTTCATAAGTAAACATAACAGACCTACCGGGGACTTCCCGATTTCTAACAGGGGTGGGGGATTTGTTTTGTGGTAGTCCACACACGGGCATCCTCTATATGCTATTTATTCCACACACGCACTATTATATACTGCATAATTTTTATAAAAAAATTTTATAAAATATGTTAAATTTATGTAAATATTCTTAATAACTACGTTTTATATATAAAACTAATTAGATATGAAATTAATAGAATCTAGTGTACAGATAATTGAGGAGAAAGATCCTTATAAGATGATAGAGTTAGCAGGAAGAACTTGTTATAAGAGTGAGAATAATATAACAGAAAATAGTGCTAAAGAGTTTGTAGATCGTATGATCAAGTTAGGTCATGGAGCTATGCTAGAACACGGTACTATTTATCTTACTATTGCTAAGACAGCTATGAACATTGGAGATCCTATATTCTATGTTAGAAATAAGTACTCTAAAGTAAATGAAGATGATTTATTCTATTATATAACTACTAATATGCGTGTTATAGTAGAGAATAATAGATTAGATGATTTACAATATCAAGTAGATCCTACAGAGCATCATGAAATGCGTATTACAGCGAAATTTATATGTGATAGAGGAGTGAGTCATGAGTTTGTAAGACACAGAGTATTTAGCTTTGCCCAAGAGTCTCAAAGATATTGTAACTACTCTAAAGATAAATTTAATAATGAAATTACCTTTATTAAGCCTTCTTGGTGGAATTATAACAATTCTATTATAGAATCTGGAGAAAGATATTTCTGCGAAATATTACAGAAATGCGAAGACTATTATAAATCATTGCTTGATATGGGTTATAAACCACAAGAAGCAAGAGCGGTACTACCTAATGCTACTAAAACAGAACTAGTAATGACAGGCTTTGAAAGTGATTGGGAACATTTCTTTGAACTTAGATGTAGTAAAGCAGCTCATCCTGATGCACAGAAGTTAGCTAATGAGCTAAAAGAATTGTTAATGTTTGTTAAAAATAATTAACATAATAGCGTTAAATAATCATAAATAGTATTAATAAATGTTAAAGAAAAGGTAACATAAATAGCATATTAGACGTTTATAGGGGAGTAAGAGAGGTTAGGCTACTAATACAGACTAATAAGTTCTATATCATAAGTAAGCCATATATAACTACTCTTACTCTAGATAAATTAATTATACTACTTTACTTAAGATAATACATATGAATAAAGAAATTAAAGTTGATAAAGCTTACTCTGGAAAGATAATATATCATGGTAATAAACCTTATCAGTTAGTACCTGAGTTGCATAAAGGTATGTGTGAAGGTTGTAGTCTATATGATAGAAGCTGCCCTTCTAGAATTACCGGTTACTGTACTCAAGGTTATATACTAAAGAAAGTAATATTATGATTGAATCAGGAAAGAAGAATGACTTTCAAGATGGTAAATTAAGATGGGATCTACTACCATTAGAAGAGATTGAAGACATAGTAAAGCTTTATACAGCTGGTTCTATTAAGTATGGAGATAATAACTGGCAAGGCTTAGAAAACGGTTATCAACGTTATAAAGCAGCTATGTTAAGACACTTACTTGAGTATGAAAAAGGAACTAAGATTGATGAAGAAACTAAAGTAAATCATTTGGCTGCTGTAGCTTGGAATGCAATAGCTATGCTTTACTTAGATAAGCATGGAAAGGGAAAAGTAAATGACAATAAATGATCCAGAATTAGCAAAGATAATAAAGAATAAGCTACCTATAGATATAAATGGTAAGCAGTTTATAGTAGAACCATCTAAAGGAGGTAAGTGTGATGGATGTTATTTTCAGAGTCAGTTAACTTGCCCAGTTAAAGCAGTTACTTATTGTACTTCTAATGGCGGTAATATACTTAAAATAAAGCAATAAAATAAGAACCTATTACTATACTTTACGTTATAGTATTAAACTAAGTTAAAGAATATGAACGAAGATAAAGTATTAGAATCAGTTTTAGAGAAACTTAATTATACCTTCTTAAAGGATGCATTGGTGAAGCCTTTAGACCCTATTATGGTTACTAAGGAAATTACAGAGCAAATTCCTACAGGAGAGAAGGATGAAGAAGGATATAATAAGTATGAAACAAAGACAGAAACAAAGGAAGTAGAATCTGAATGGGCTACTGGTATTGTTTTAGCCTTGCCATCTTCATATAAAGAAGATGAATTAAATATCGGAGATAAGGTAGTATATAATAAGAAATTTGCTAAAGACTTCGATCTATTCAAAAACAGTCAATTAGTCAAAACATACGATATAATTGCAATTTGTAAATAATCAATATTTATACATACATGAAATTTTTATTATAAATATTACGGATAAACCCTGGCTTCGGCTAGGGTTTTTCTTTATATATACCTTAAATGTTAACAAATGTTAAAAAGTATTAACAAATTTTTAACATAACCGTTTTATGTTTAGTAGAACAACAATAGCTATTAAAAGTAAAAGTATGAAAAATTTAAAAGTAGTAAAAGAAGACGGATTCTTTAAGAAGGGTGATCTTCTTTCTTATAATGAAGAACTAGACGCATATACTCTTGATGTATACTGTGGTAATAAGTTTAGATCAGCAATGATAGATACTAATACTGCTGAAGAACTAGTAGAGAAAGAGATTATGGTAGAAGTAGATTCTACATCTGATACTGTTAAAGATACTGTAGAGTTCTTAGAAGAGAAGATCAAAGAATATAAGCAGAATCTTAAAGAAAACCAGGAGAAATTTGAAAAAGGAGAATTACAACCCTGTGTTAAAGTAGAATCCGAAACAGTACTTTACAATTTAATTAAATTTGCAGATAACGTTAAAGCTAGACTAGAAAATGAATAAATTGGTTAAAGGAGTACCTAAAACCGATTTATATAATGAATTTCTAAGAAGCCTTAATGGTATCCTTAAACTTACTGATAGGGAGTTAGAACTATTATCTACATTTATACAAATAGATATAAATACTCCTAAACTCCCTAATATCAGTAAGAATGTAATTAGTACTGAGAATAGAAAGTATATCAGAAAAACTCTTGGTATTACTCCAGATAATTTAAGTAGATATATTACTAAATTTAAGAATTCTGGTATACTTGTAAAAGGTAAAATTGAGGATGAAGTAATAGTTAATAAGGCTTTAATACCAGAAGTAATCGGTGATAGAGTACAAATAACTATAATTTTAAGATTGAATAAAGATGAAAATACAATCAACAATGCTTGAGCCCGGATCTATTATAGTTTGGAAAGATTATAGCTTACTTAAGAAGATTTGGTATAATATCTCAAGAAAGAATCTTCCTTATAATAAATTTACTCTTATTACTCAAAAAACAGAACTCTTAAGTATTAATGGTAATTTTGATAATGATACTGCTATATATGAACCTATACGTAAGTATAGTAAGTTAGAAGCAAATAAATTAGCTGTTATAACAGGTAGTTTACGTTATTCCAATAACTGGCTAGATATAGCTGACATTATTAATGTAATTAGACCAAATACTATAAGTGGATCTATTACTTTAGATGAATGTAAGTATTATAGGAAAATAAATTTCAATGAAAAATCAACCAAGTATATATACTAAATTAAGTAATAGATATAATCTACCATATCATGTTATTGAGGTAATATGTAATAGTCCATTTAGATTTGCTAATGAAGCTATTACAAACATGGAAGATAAAGCTATCAGATTCACATATTTGGGTAAAATTAAGTTAAAGAAGCAGTATGAAAAGAAAAATTGACAAATACGATCCTGTAGTTTATCCTAGATTACTTTGGGTTGCTACTGAAATTACAGATCTAGATAATGTGTTTGTATTCTGTAATATAAATGATTTTACTAAAGAGAATCCAGATACCTATAAAAATCTAGTAGAAGATTATGAAACAGGATGTACTAGTGCTATGACAATACCAGTAATACATAAGAGTTCAGGAAGATCTGGTGTATTAGTACTTATTTTTGACCTAGATAGTGATGATTTATCAAATACTATACCTCACGAGGCAACACATGTTACAGATTATATATTCGATAGTCTTGGACTATCTGCGGATGTTTTCAGTAGAAACGAATGCTATGCTTATTTACTTGGTTGGGCAGCAAGTTGTATCAGTAGTAGCGTAATTAAATTTAATGAGTAATGACAAAGGAAGAAAGTATAACGATGTGGAACATTGAGAAAAATAGTGCAGATAGTTCTACATTTACAAAGAAGATGAAGAAATTATTCTCTAAAGTAGAAGAGTTGATAATGTCTGGAGAATTGATGTATGATCAGTTTAGTGGAGATATGTTAGATGCTGTAACTGATATGATTATAGAGAATACTAACAAAGAAACTACACTTGATAGAGCAGATCAGATAGATTATTTGTGTGATAAATTATATGAAAAATATACGCAGCAATATAACAACTCAGAGTCTGGAAAAGGAGATAGTGTAGTTTCAGGAGATACTACAGAAGTACAAGAATAATTCAGAGTATGTGAATCCAAATGTACCTTAGAAATTAGCTGAAAGTATACTATAGAGATTAAGTAAGGAATATTATTTAGGTTATAGAATTGACTAAAAATTAGACATTATGAATAAATACGTTTTAGATAAAAGAAAATCAATAATAAAATTAAATACTGATACATTAGATTTAAAATATATTGATACAGTATATGATATAGATTATGTGTGGATTATTGATGAAGACGGTATTCTTATAAGATCTGGCAAAGAATATAAAGTAGAAAAAGGTGATGTAGTATTACTTATGTATCGTATTGGTAATGAAAAAGAAGGAGATTTAATTATTATTAATAACAACGATTTGAACAATTACTTTGAACGTAAAAAGAAATTCTTAGAAGAAATGGAAAATGCAAAACGTACTGAAAAAGTTTGTAGTGATTGTGATCTAAAATGTGGATGTACTCCAAATTATTAATATGGATAAACTGTTAATAAACAAATATGGCAATAAAGTTCTATATGATACTGAAACTAATGCCATTAAAAATACACCCAGTGATTTTGATGTAAGAGGTGCGTTCTTTGCTAAATAGTCTGGACAAGTAATTACTGATACTGAGGTAATAAATTATAATGAAGGAGACCTAATACTGTGTTTTGTTAACTGGAATGGAGTAGATTATGATACTAAAGTAGTAGTATGCACTGATCTAGTAGCTAAAGATGACATTAGTAGATGGTTTGAAAGCTTAACTAAGAAAATAGAAGTTAATGAAACTATTTGATATTATAGGTGGTAAAGTAGTTATTCACTCAGATGCTTTAGGTATCCCATGCTTTAAAAAGGTATGGGATGCTGATAAGCCAGATAAAGAGCACGCCACTAAAGTAATTAGCTATATAGTGCTTATGAATAAATGGAATAGTCCGTATGTTCAGAGTATGGAAGCTGATAGTAGAGAGGAAAAGCTAAAAAAAGAAATATTTGGTGATGAAAACTACCAATTTACTGCTGAAGAGATTAGCTGTGAAAACGACTATAAAGCATTCTGTTATACTCGTACGCTGGAGATGCTTGATAATATGAGACTGAAATTAGATAGCATCAGTAAGTATTATAAAGAATCTCTCGACGATACTCTAGATGAAAAGAAGATTAAAGACTTATTGGCTGGTATGACCTCTGTAGGCAATGTACTTAAAAGTATTGATACTCTAGAGAATATGGTTAAGGCCGAAGAGGTAGCTATGGGTAAAGTTAAAGGTGATGCTAAGGTTAATCCTTATGAGTTGGTGAAATAATACATTAATTTATAACCTAAATTAAACAATACGTTTTAAGAATAAACTAAGCAAATTATGAAAACAAAATTGATTATTACGTTTGATTTGACTAAAGATGGTGCAGACTTCTGGGAACAAGTTAAAGAAGTAGACGCTGTATTATGTAAGGTAGTTGTTAAGAAGCCTTGGTATAAGAGACTATTTAGTTGGTTCTAAATACACTTGCCATACGTAGAGGCAATTAAAATATATCTACGTGCTCTGGCTTTTCGTATAACAGTAGTATACCGAGCTCTAACCTCGGGGGTGTCCGTGCAATTCGAGACAAGGCCGACCAATAAAATACCAGTCCTTTGAAATTATAATAGCAGAAGGAAACTTGTTGGATAGGTAGTTATCGTGAACAGGTAGTCTGGGGTAAACATTAGCCCAGGTAAGGAGTACTAAACATAAGGCGTATAAACCTCAGTTAAGAAACTGAGTTGCAGTCACTGGAAATCTCCTTATAAGTAGTTTATCAGAAAAACTGTAATGTAGTATATTCAAACTGCACGTTAAATATTAAAGGATTTGGGCGCAGAAGTGCGATCCGTACTGATAAACTACTTAAAAAATATTGAAGCTTTTGAGGAGCAACGTAACTTCCTAAGTCACTTACTATATGATCAATAGTAAACACAGCTAATGAAGGACTGGATCGTAAGCCAGCGTGTTAAACAGGTGTCACGTATAAACCTGTGTACTGCGGATTGGTGAAAAGGTATCATTGGTGGCTCATAACCATCAGTTCCCGTTCGAGTCGTGGGTCCGCACTATATGTTAAACATGTTTTTTATTTTAATGAGTTGGGAAGGGGTTCGTTGTGAAACGCGCCCCTTTTTTTTAAAACAAATATGGTAGACTTTAATAAGAAAATAGTAAATAGCAATAAGTTTCGTTAGGCTTCAATATAGTTCCTAAATACAGGACAATACTGTCAGTATCCAGAAGGAACCACGGAATTTTACAAATTCTGGGATGAAGAAAGAGATAGATGTATTAATGGTTATACTGCTGATGATGGAGACTTTATCAGTGGATATAACTATTTTTATTTAAACTATTGTCCTATATCTAGAATAGTTAATCATATTACTACTGATAAGTTAGGTAATACAGTAGTAAAACGTGTTAATGAGGTTAGCTTTCCTGATTTCTGGGATTATGACTATTACTATTTTAATGCAGTATAGGAAGCAGAAGAAGTAGGTAAACATTTATGCTTATTAAAGTCACGTAGAAAGGGTTTCTCTTATAAAGGAGGAGCTATGGCTTGTCGTAACTATTACTTAATTCCCAATAGTAAAACATTTATATATGCATCAAATAAACAGTATTTGACTGATGATGGTATTCTTACTAAAGCATGGGACTATATGGACTTTATAGATAAGAATACAGCATGGGGTAAGAAAAGATCTGTTAATACTTAGATGCGTAGGCGTGCTGGTTTCTACACTAAAGATGATTACGGTAATGTAATAGAAATGGGTTATAAATCAGAGATTATTGGTGTTACTCTAAAGGATAATCCTGATGTAGTTCGTGGTAAGAAAGCTAATCTTATTTTGTTTGAAGAGGGAGGTTCCTTCTCAGAATTAGGGGCTGCATGGCAAATTGCAAGACCGTCAGTAGAAGTAGATGGTATAGCATTTGGTACTATGATTGTATGGGGAACAGGTGGTACCGAAGGTAGTGCATTTGAAACTATGAAAGATATGTTCTATAATCCAGATGGTTATAACTGTTTAGGATTTGATAACATATGGGATGAAACAGCTACTACTAATAAATGTGGATTCTTTGTACCTCAATATACTAACCTTGATATACGTGATAAAGAAGGTAAACGTATATACATGGATGAGGATGGTAATACGTTTAGAAAAAAGTCTTTAGAACATATATTAGCCGAAAGATAGATAGTAATATCTAATGCTACTAGTAATGCAGCAGTAGACCGATATGTAGCAGAGAGACCTATTACTCCTGCTGAGGCTATGCTAGAATTTAATGGTAATATATTCCCCAAAAAAGAATTATAGGAGCAGTTATCTTTACTTAGAACTAATAAGAAACTATAGAATCATAAATAGGTAGGAGATCTAGTATAGCAACCTGATGGTACTATTAAATGGGTAATTAAAAAGACTGGTGATATAACTCATTATCCTTTAAGAACTAAAAGAGATGAAACTACAGGAGCGCTTATAGGTGATGATCCTACTGGATCTATAGTGATATGGGAGCATCCTAATAAAGATGCTAGTCCTGGATTATACATTGCGGGTGTCGATAGTTATGACTATGATGAATCAAGTACTACGTCTCTAGGTTCTTGCTTTATATATAAGCGTGTTCAATCTATAGAACAATATTCAGATATTATAGTAGCTGAGTATACTGGTAGACCTAAATCAGCAGAAGAGTTTTATGAAAATGTAAGAAAATTATTGTTATATTACAATGCTAGAGCAATGTATGAAAATCAAAATAAAGGTATATTTGTTTACTTTACTAATAAGCATTGTGATTACTTACTAGCTGACCAACCTGATATTATTAATGACATTGTTAGTAATTCTAAAGTAAATAGAAAAAAAGGTTGTCATATGAATAAACAGATTAAGCAATGGGGAGAAGGTTTAATAAAAGATTGGCTAAATGATGAGAATTCAGCTGGGAAAAAGAATCTATATAATATAATGTCTGAGCCCCTACTTGAGGAGTTGATTGCTTATAATGATGTTGGTAACTTCGATAGATGTTTAACGAAAGGTACTTTAATCACAACGGATAAAGGAGATGTGCCTATAGAAGAAATATGCATAGGAGACTTAGTACTAACAGACAAAGGTAATTATAAACCTGTTACTTGGACAGATAAGCATGTTCATGATGGTAATATCGTAACTCTACAGTATTCTGGAGATTATTAGAAATTAATTTGTACAGATAACCATCCTATTCTAGTTAAATATACAGATAAATTATCACATAAGTTCAGAAACTTAAACAGTCTAAGAGAGAACTTTTTAAGAGCAGATCAATTGAATTATAAATATCAATTTGCACTAGTACCTAAGAGGAGTATCGAGAGTAAACCAAGAACTATAAATGATAGGATGTTATATTTACTTGGATGGATCATGGGAGATGGATATTGCAACCCCAAGAGTAACGAAGTAAAAATAACATACTAGTTAGATCAACTGAAATGTGCAGAATAGTGTAAACAAATAATTGAAGAATTCGACGACTCTGTTCCTTGTAAAATAGTAAAAGATAAATCTAAAAACTGTTACAGGCTATTTGCGTATTCTAAAAAATTACATAAGTTAGCAACTAATTTTGGTTGTATACCAAATAATAAGAAAATTAATTACACAGTATATAATAATCATACGGATCTAATACCGTTTGTATTAGGTTTATTAGAAGCGGATGGACATTAGAAATATAATGTAAATTACGACGGTAGTAATAGAAACGCTATAGAAATAGCTACCATTTACGAAGAATTATTAAGACAAGTAAGACAGATATTAATTGATAATGGTATTTACTCTACTATTAGAGAAATAAAGCCTAGGAACGGTAGAAGATAGGTTAATTTACAAATAAATGGAGAGTATGTTCATAAGTTATTGGATTATTACTCTTATGATGAACCTAATTCTAGTTACCCGATATTTTCGTATAAGTTTAAACAAATAGAGTATAAATATACTAAATCTGTATGCCTACAGGACAGTAGAGGTTTCTGGGTGCCAATTAAGCTATTAGAAAGTAAAGAAACTACTGATACTGTGTATAATATAGAAGTACAAGATGACCACACTTACGTTGCAAACGGTATAGTTACCCACAACTGTATGGCTCTAATTCAAGTGATGATTTATAGAGAACAGCTCTATAATGTCAAAGTAAAAGAAGTAAAAAAAGAGAATAGAAATAGGGTACTATTTGAAGGGCCTATTTTTACTCAACAGTGGTTTCGTGACGACGAAGCAGCTGATAATATAGAAGCATATATGTTTTAATTATGAGAAATATTAATCAATTTCCCTTATAGAGACTACCCATGTCTAAGAAGACTCAAGACTGGAAAGAAGCTTGCGTAGACTACATAGCAGGGCATAGTCAGGGTAGTTCTAGAGATGGTAATAATAGAAGCCGTAAAGAGGAAATGTAGACTTACTATGATCTTTATAATAGTATATACAGCGAGAAAGATCTTAAGTATGTTACTAATCCGTTCAAACAATAGGATGGATTTCCAGCTATGGCTCAGGACTACAATATAATAAAACCAAAAATTGATTTACTTTTAGGAGAAGAAACTAAAAGACCGTTTAACTTCAGAGTAGTACATACTAGTGATATAGCTACTAGCGAAATACAGGATAAAGCTAAACAAATGATTGTTGATTATATTCAAGCAACAATCATGAGTAAACTAGGACCTGAAGAACAAGCTAGATATCAAGAAGCACTGCAATCTGGAGAAATAATGACTCCTGAGTAGATACAAAAGTATATAAGTAAAGACTATAAGGATATTGCTGAAATAACCGCATATCATAGTCTTAATTACTTAAAGAATAAGTTAAATATTACTCATGAATTCTTCAAAGGATGGAAAGATGCACTAATAGGGGGAGAAGAAATATACTATGTTGGTATAGTAAATGGAGAACCTTGTTTGCAGCGTATCAATCCAATATACTTTGATTATGATTCAGATACATCTGACTTAGAGTTTATACATGATGCTCAATGGTGCTGTTATGAGATGATCATGTCTCTCACTGAAGTATATGATAGGTTATATGATAAAATGTCAGAAAAACAACTAAATGAGTTGCTAGACATGATGGATGATCGCTCTAAAGGTGGTGTAACTCCAGAAGTAAGAAAGACATCTTTAGACTATCCTCATATTAAAACTCACAGTATAAATGGTTTTAGTTCTAATCCTTTTGAAGAAGCTGATAATATACACGTATGGCATTGCTGTTGGAAATCTTTAAAGAAGATTGGTTTTGTCAATATAATCAATCCTGAAACAGGTATGCCAGAAGAGTATCAAGTAGATGAAACCTATAAAGAAACAGGTAACGAACTTGATGTTGAATGGAAATGGATTATCGAAGTATGGGAAGGATATAGAATAGGACAAGATTTATATGTTGGTATATAGCCTGTTGAGTACTAGCATATATCTGCTGATAATCCTAATGCTCAAAGATTACCATATACTGGAGTAATATATAACAATACTAATAGTAGACCACGTAGTCTTGTTAGTATGATGAAGCCACTACAATATATGTATATTGTACTATGGTATCGTCTTGAATTAGCTATGGCTAGAGATAAGGGTAAAGTAGTTACTATGGACATTACTTAGATACCTAAGTCTATGAATATAGATGTAGCTAAGTGGATGCATTATTTATCAGCTCTTGGAGTTAACTTTGTAAATCCTTATGAAGAAGGCTGGGATATTCCAGGTAGAGAAGGTGGTAAGCCTAGCCAATTCAATTAGATATCAGCGCTTGATCTTACTATGGCTAATACTATAGACTAGTATATTAATCTAATGGATAAGATAGAATCTATGTTATCTGAAATATCTGGAGTAAGTAAACAAAGAGAAGGTTCTATTTCATCTAATGAATTAGTAGGTAATGTAGAAAGATCTGTAGTATAGTCAGCTCATATTACTGAACCTTGGTTTTGGGTTCATAATTAGGTAAAAAAAGAATGTTTAACTATGTTATTAGACACAGCTAAACATGCTTGGAAAGATAACAAGACTAGTATACAGTACGTATTAGATGATGCTACTAGAGCATTTTTAACTTTATCAGATGATTTCTTCTATGAAGATATGGATATATTTGTAGAAGATACTACTAAGAATCAACAGCAGATAGAAGCTCTTAAGAACTTAATGCAACCTGCTATGCAAAATGGAGCTAGTTTACTTGATATAGCTGAGATTATTACTATGGATAATGTCACTATGATTAGAAGTAAATTAGAAGAAATAGAGCAGAAGAGAATGGAACAGCAACAAGCTATGGAACAAGCTCAAGCAGAACGTGAACAGCAAATAGCTCAGATTCAGAATGAAATTAAAGAAGAAGAGCTTATGCTTAAGGAAGCTGAAATGGATCTTAAGAAATATGAGATTGATTCTAATAATGCTACTAAGATTACTGTTGCTCAATTAAATGCTTATAGAGGTGCTGAAAATATGGATCAAGATGGTAACGGTTAGATAGATGTAGTAGAGATAGGAAATTAGGCACTACAACAGCAAAAGATTAATTCAGAAGCAGCTAGTAAACAGTTTGAGTTCAATAATAAGAAACGCGAAATGGAAATGAAACGCGAAATTGAGAATAAGAAGATTGAACTCGAAAAGTAGAAAATGAAACAAGAAATAGAATTACAGAAGTAGAAAGATAAAGCTGCTATGGAACGTGAACAATTAAAAGCACGTACTGCAAAACAAAATAAAGTAGTAGGAGAGAAGTAATATGAATAAATTGAAGAAATTTGGTCTTTATTTATGGCAATTACCACAGAATATAATAGGTAAAATATTATTTATTTTATACTCTGGTACTATTATAAATATAGACGATAACGCCAAAGTAAAAGTATCGCCTAATATGAAGGGAGGAATTACACTTGGCAAATACATAGTAGTACGTAATCATAAGTATATCAAACATGAATATGGACACACTGTGCAGAGTAAATATCTAGGTCCGCTATATTTGTTAGTAATAGGTTTACCATCTATACTTCATGCAGCTGTACACAAGCTGTGGTGTAAAAATGATGACTATTACCATTTCTATACAGAAAAATGGGCTAACAAATTGAGTGATAAGTATTATAAAAAATAAGGAGGAATAAATTATGGCATGCGGAAAAGGCGGAAAGAAATCCGGTGGTAAAAAAGGTAAAGGTAGTAAATGATAAGATAAATTTTTATGGACAAGAATGAAACTATAAAATATCTTTAGGAAAAATATCCTGAAGATCTTAATGATAACTATAATTGCTATTGGTGGTATACTTGCGATTTAGATGGAAATGGTTTAAAGTATCATTTGCTATTACGTGATAAGATAGCAAGGGTAGATGAAAAACCATTGATATCTCTTAGAGCTCATTCTTCTGATCCTAAAAATCTTATTAATTTATTAGAGTTATATTTAGAAACATGTGAATATTAACATGGATAAACAAGCATTTAAATAGAAAATGCAAAACCTAAAGTCTTACCGGGAAAACAATCCCGGTAAAGGCTATTGGGATTGGAAGGTAGAAGCATTTTAGGATGGAGGTGAAGTAGCTCGTAAATCATTGAAAGATATACGAAAAGAATCAATTGTAGAAGACAAATTGGACTATGATGTAATGTTATAGAATCAAAATGCTTACTAGAAAGAATTTGCTACTAATTGGTATAAAGAAAGAGCTAAAAATCCAAAGTATAGTTCTCAATTAGGAGGAAATAAATTAGATAAAATACTAGCAGATATAGATAAAGCTACTTGGAAGAATCCTACAGAAGCTATGAGAGATAACTTAACATCGTAGGGTTACACTCCTACAGATCAGAATATCAAATCTCAGTTACAAACTATTAATGCTAAAGGTACTAAAGGATTTGCAGTACCAAATATGTATTCATATTATGGAGCTCCTAGAAATACATGGCACGAAGGTATAGGACATATAGTAGGAGACAACAATCCGGCTATCTTAGATTCTACTCCAAATATAAATATACCTAGTAATGATCCTCAATATTTTGATTATGTAAATCAAGCTAATGAGAAACATGCATAGACTTGGGATTTTAGAGGTAAGAATTAGACTTTAAAGGATGATGCTGGTAATTACTATATTGATCCTAATAGACAACTTAGTTCTGATGATATATAGGAAATGATAGATAAAGGTGCTGCAATTCCTGATCAATGGAAAGATCTTACTACTCAGGATATATCAGATCTAACTAATACTTTCGCATATAATTATGCAAAAGGAGGTGAAGTAGGTAATCCAGATGATGACTTTACTAAAGCCATTAATACTAAATTAGGTAGAACTCCCGATGGTAGACCTAAAGAGCAAGGACTTAAACCTGTATTTGATCTAGAAGATGCTGCTAATATAACCCCTATAGGAGATGCGTTATCTGCTAGAGATGTGTATAATGCTGTTACAGAAAAAGATTGGACTGGAGCTGGTTTAGCTGCATTGGGGATATTACCATTTATACCAAGTGGATTACGTCAGTTAAAACCAACTGCAAGATATATACCATCAGTTAGTAGAAGTAGAGAATAGGATCTGCTTAATGCTGCATTTGACAACATCAAATAGAAAAGAGAGTATTTATCTGATGTAGCTAATGAACGTAATAGAGTACTCGAAAGTGTAAACGATTATGCTCATAGAGTTAGAGCTGAAAAAGCAGATCAAATGTTTGGAACAAATTATAGTGATACTTATAAGCTTTTATCTGATTTGTATGAACACAAGTTCTTCAGTCTACCAGAAGTGTAGGGGATAGATATGAAAGAAATCGGTAAAATGCAGGCTAAGGATTAGGCTAATAAAAAATTTATTAAAACAGGTATAGGTGCTGGACCAGAAGATTTTGATTTTCTTGTAAATCCATACAGACCTATGGCAGCGGATGAACTAGCTAGACATGAATTAAATCATTATACAGATTTCATAATTAGTAGAAATAGAGATACTTCTACAAATAATAATATGCTTAAACAACTTGAAGCATCTTTAAAGAAAACTAATGATGTAAAGGATGATTATTTTAAGTTGGGTACAGAATAGAAAGCTTACATGAATTAGTTAAGAACAAGAATGTATAATGATAAAGCTATTAGTAGTTTAGAAGAACCTGTATCTACTGCTTTAATTAAGAAATATATGGATTCTTTAGGTGATAAAGATTCTATTAAAAGAGCTTATAAACAACATAAGAGCTTATCTGCATATACTAAATGGTTTAATTCTATACCTTTGTTAGGTATAGGAGCAATTGGAGTAAATAAATATTTCAATAATGGAATTGAACAAGAAAAATAAATTCGCTGAGAATGTAAAAAATAAAATCTTGAATTTACAAGAAGTAATTGAAAAAGGCAAACGCTGGAAATAGTTTATGGAAGACTATGTATCTATGAAATATGGATACATTGATCCTAATCCGGATTTATATTACACTACAGAATAGTTTGCTATTTTAGATAAGTGGGAGTAGAATTCTTATTTTACTAATGACGAAAAGGATTTTATTATAAACTATTTAATAGATTGTTTGGTAGAAAATCAGCCATTTGATTGTTCTAGTCTAGGACCTAATAAATACTTAAATGAATGATCTAATAGACTATACAGGCATTATGCCGGTTTATCCCATACCTTCATATAAGTATGGTGGTATTCACATTAAGAAAAAGAATAGAGGTAAGTTTAATGCTCTAAAGAAAAGAACAGGTAAAACTACTGAGGAACTTACTCATAGTAAGAATCCTTTAACACGTAAAAGAGCAATATTTGCTTAGAACGCTAGACGTTGGAAACATAAAGGAAGAAAGAAAAACAATTAATCTAATTATATATAATTATGGATAATAACACATTGAACGGCTTTGAAGTATTTGAAGAATTCATGCCAGGTAGTGTAGTAAATAACAATACATCTATTAATGATAGCGATATTATATATGGAGCAAGTGAAGAATTAACAGAAGAGGAATTAGAAGCTCTTACTAAAAAAGGTAAAGGTAGCTCTAATGACGATAAGGATGCTAAACAGGATAAAAAAGAAGACAAAGACAATAAATAGGATCCTGATGATGATTCTTCTAAGGATGATAAAGATAACAAGAATGATAAAGTAGATGATGATACTGTAATTGATACAGATAATCAGGCAGATGATGATACTGAAGATAACGCTGTAGCTACATTCTTTGAAGCTTTATCAGATAAAATGGGTTGGGAATTAGATGAGGATGAAGAAATACCTCAAACTCCTGAAGAATTAGTAGAGTACTTCCAGGAAGTAATTGAAGAGAATTCAGTACCACAGTATGCTAGTGAAGAAGTAGAAGCACTGGATAAGTTTGTTAAAAATGGTGGTAACTTGAAAGATTATTTCCAAATTGATGGAGAGCTAGATCTAGAAGATTTTGAGATTGAAGACAATGAAGTAAATCAGAAGTTAGTTATTAAGGAATTCCTTAAAGAAAAAGGGTTTAGTAGTAAGCAAATAGATAAGAAGCTTACTAAATATGAAGATGCTGGTTTACTTGAGGATGAGGCTACGGATGCATTAGAAGCTCTTAGAGACATTAGAGAACAAAAGAAACAACAGCTATTAGAAGAACAAGAAAAGAGTGCTAACGAGCTTAAAAAGCGTCAACAGGAGTATTTTAACTCCGTTGTGACAGAAATAAAGGGCATGGATAATATTCGTGGAATTAAAATACCTCAAAAAGATAAATAGGCATTATTAGAATATATATTCAAACCCACAGCTGATGGAAAGACTCAGTATCAGAAAGACTATTCCAAAAGCGTGAAAAACTTACTCGAGTCTGCCTACTTTACTATGAAGGGTGATACTTTACTAAAGGCAGCAAAGAGTGAAGGCTCTACTGCGGCTATTAATAAATTTAAAAATAGCTTAAGTAAAACAGGAGTAAGTAGAAAGACTAGAAGACAGGATAACACTAGCACTGAGTCTATGTGGGATTCTTTTGCACGACAATTGCGTGTAGATTAAATAACAACTAAATTATAATTTACTAATATTTTATGGATAATAATATTCTTAATAACTTAGTTCTGTACAAAGGTAAGCGTTTCTCTGACCTGATTGATACGAATAAGATTTCAGCAGCTTCGCAATAGAATCCGTATCAGGTTGCTACCGTGTTGTCTTATGTATTTGGAACTAAAGATAATGGTTACAATACTTCCCTTGACATGCTGACTGGCGGTCTTGGTAACGTAATGACTATTGATCAGCCGAGCTGGGAGTGGAATGTAATGATTGATGCAGATAGAGCTATTACCATTAGAGATGCTAAATGGAATGGTGCTGCTATTCAAGATGATACTACAGCTGGTTTAGGTAATACTCCTATTTATCTGTGGTTAGAAGAAAACTGGTTTGGTCCTACAGCTATTCTTGAACTGGATAATAAAGATTATCAGTTGCGTGTTGCTGGTGCTCCGTATCAGGATGGTAATTTGTGGGTTTATACTTGCTTTATTGCAGATGGTAATCCTACTTCATATATACCTGCTAAATATTTGAAAGCTGGTTCTCAAGTATCTCGTCTTGCTTCTGCTGTTGAGGAATACAGTGAAGAAGGTGATATCCTGAACTATAGTACTCACTTTAAGATGCGTAACTACCTGACTACTATTCGTATTAATTACGATATTACAGGTTCTGCTTACTCTACAGTAATGGCTATTGCGTTGCAAGATCCTAAGACTGGTAAGAAATCTTATTTGTGGGCTGACTATCAGGAATGGCTAGCTTTGCGTGAGTGGTATAAGAGATGTGAACGTATGCTTGTTTACATGAAATCTAATGTAAATAAGGATGGTTCTTGTAACTTGAAAGGTACTAATGGTCGTCCGGTATTTATTGGTGCTGGTTTGCTGGAACAGATTGCTCCGTCTAACAAGCGTATGTATACTAGATTGACTCCTGAATTGCTGGAAGATTTCTTGTTCGACCTGTCTTATAATGTACTTGGTACTAACGAACGTAAGTTTGTTGCTTTGACTGGTGAAATGGGTATGCGTGAATTTGACCGTATTTTGAAGGAAAAAGTAGCTACTATGAACCTTATGGATACTGTATTTGTAACTGGTTCTGGTGATAACCTGAAGTTCGGTGGTCAGTTTAAGACTTACCAAATGACTAATGGTATTGAGCTTACTTTGAAGTACTTCCCGTTGTATGATGATACTACTTATAATCGTCAGTTGCATCCGGTTACTCTGAAACCTCTGGAATCATATCGTATGACATTCCTTGATCTGGGTCGTCGTGATGGTGAAGCTAATATCGTTAAAGTAGTTCGTAAAGATCGTGAATTCGTAACTTGGTATACTGGTGGTGCTGTAGCTCCGTCTGGTTATGCTAACTCTAAGAATACACTGAGATCTAATGGTAAGGATGGCTACACTGTGTTCTTCCTTGGAGAAATGGGAATAATGTTGAGGGACCCGCGTGCGTGTGGAGAACTGATCATGGAAGCAGAGGATTAATTTATAAATCTTCTTGGATATATGGGAGCCTTCGGGCTCCCCTTATACTAACTTGATAATCTAATATTTATATTATGGAAGTAATCGTTAGAATAATTAAAACAAACCCTTGGACTGGTATTACTAAATGGTCTACATGTTATGACTATATCAGTTCATACTGGACACGTTCTGGTAATTTATATACTGGCTTAAATGCTGAAGATGCAGCCAGATTAGAAAAAGAAATTGGTTATGCAGAAGGATAGCTTTCGCCTGGCAGCAAATTTTGGGATACATTTGCTATTAAAATTGGTAGGAAAGATCTAATTCTGAATACAGACAGACCTGAAGATGAGCTTAAATATTTGTTCTTGAAAAAGCATAAGAGAGTAGCAGATGGGTTGAATAATGTTACATCTTCTACTGATTATGTTATTATCAATAAAGATAGCGAAGCTAAAGAAGTTAATAAGATTAACAAAATCAAACGTGAAGCATATAGAGAAATGGATAAGATGTCTGTTGAAGATATGCGTAAGTGTCTTAGACTATATGGTATTAAATCTGATACATTGTCTAATGAAATGGTTGAAGCTAAGCTTAGTGAACAGATTGAAGCTGCACCTGATAAGTTTATAATGAAGTGGGTAGATAACCCAAATAAAGAAATTACTTTTGTTATTGAAGAAGCTATTGCTAAGAATATTATTCGTAAGAATAGAACTCAATACTTCTTTGGTACAGATCTGATTGGTAATGGTATAGATGATGTAATTGCTTATTTAAATAATAAGAAGAACCAAGACATTCGTATTGCCATACAATAGGAAATTAAATCTAAATAATGAAAATATCTGATTTACATAAGGCATTTAAAGTTCTCATGGATAAGAATTCAGAGGCAGTTGCTTTTGGTGGCTGCCCTGCATTTCTTCCTGAAGAAATAGATCTATTTCTTAATTAGGCATATATAGAAGTAATATGTAACAAATACACGGGCAATAATACTCTAAAAGTAGGGTTTGAAGGTGCCGTTAAACGTATTGCTGATTTATAGAAACTAATTAAGACAGACGCTGCACAGGCATTGGTATATCCTTATGCACATTCTAATGTGCTTACTTTATCTAATTTCTTTAATGATGGAGAACAGCTTAAAAGAATGTTTTATGTAGATTGCGTACTTCACTTTAATGGTGAAGCAGCAATATGTTCATTGACAGATCATGAAAAAGCTAAGGGGTTCCTACAAACATATAACAATATACCTTGGATTGAAACTCCTATAGCAATATTAGAAGACAATACTTTAAAGATCTATATAGACCCTATACGTATGTCTTCTGAATCCTATACAGCTGATATTACTTATATTAAGTATCCTGAAAATATTAGTTATAAAGATTATAACAAAGATATTACTGAAGTACCCGATTATGTACTTAATGAAGTAATAGATAGAGCTGTAGAAATTGCTCTAGAGACTATAGAGTCATAGAGAACACAAACTAAAGTACAACTTGATAGCTTAAATGAATAATGAGCCCTAGAGAATTACAAATAGAAGTAGAGAGACGTTTACAGTTAATCAATCCTGAATTATCTTTAGCTGGCAAATTACCATCTGATACTATAATATCATTCATTAATGAAGCTATTGACAAATTCTGGAAGACACGTTATTCTGGTCTTAATTATAAACAAAGAGGTTTTGAATAGGATCAGAAACGTACTGATGATTTACGTACTCTAGTTACTAAGCACACTTATAAAGATACAGACATTACCAAAGTAAATCAAGAGGAATATACAGTTACCTTGCCTGATGATTATGTTATATTATTAGGAGATACGGCAGGCATATCTCCAGCAGATGGAGTAATAAATAATTGCTGGGAGAAGGATGCCTTAGGTAACTACAAAATAAAGTATAGTGATACCATAGAAGGTACTATTGAAACAGTAGATAGAATTAAAGAAAATTCATTATCAGAGTATCGTCTAAAGTATACTAAAGCTAAACCAATAAGACTTATATAGGATAATACAATTACTTTATACACAGATGGTAATTATAAAGTAGCTGAATATACTATTGAGTATTTAAAGAAACCAAGTAAGGTAGACCTTAAAACTAATCCTACTGATGAGTATACAGACTTACCTAGTCATACTCATATGGAAGTAGTTAAATTGGCAGTTTAGTTAATACTGGCTACTTTACCAAATTATAATGTATATTCTAATGAAGTAAATTCAATGGAATAACATTAACAGAAAGCGCTTATTGACGTGGAAATCTGAAATAAGGAAAGTAGAAAGTAAGCGAAAATAGACAGAAGCGCTTAATATGTCTAATTTAAAATAAATAATTTATATGATAACTTCAGTTCATACCGTACTTATCGGTACTAAATGCCCTGCTAGCTATACTACTGCTGATGCTTTGAATGCTGGTGAAGTAGCTTTGTTTGATCAGGATAGAGCTATTCTTAAAACTGCTGCTGAAGCTGCTAAAGCTAGTTCACTTTATGTTGGTGTAGCAGGCCCGAAAATTAATGTTACCATGCCTAACGGTACGGTTGCTTAGAAAGCTAATATTGAATTTTCTAATGAAATTCAAAAGAGCTCTAAACCGTCTGCTGTAATTGGTGCTAATGTAGAACCTACTCAGGATGAAGTAGTAGTTACTTTAACTAATGTTACCGTAGTAGCTGGTCATAGATATGTACTTCGTGTTCTGTATAAGGATATTGAAGCTAATAACTTCCAGTTTACTCATACTTATGGAGTATACGCTGAATCAAATGAAGCAAAGAAATTGGCAGAAGCTTTTGTGAAGAAGATTAACGCTCACAAGAATCGTCGTATTCAGGCTCAGAATACCGCTGCCGTTCTTACTTTAACTGCAATGGTTAAGGATGATAACGAAGGTGTTTATTCATTGAATGAATACTCAGTAGTAGATATGGAAGTATCTCTGTATCATACTATTCCCGGTGCTTTGCTTGCTAATCAGCCTGAAGCTGTAGCTGGTGCTACTATTGTTAAGACTCCTGGTAATCCTGGTAGAGGTTTCTGGAAACAGGTTCGTGATGCAGAAGTACGTTACATGGGTTATAAAGGTCATGTATTTACTGGCGCATATCCTGAAGTAGAACAAGCTCGTAAAGTAGTAGAGGGTACTAAATACGATTGTGCAGTAATTGAAAATGACAATCTGTATCTTAGCAATGATAATCAGTATATTAAGACTACTCCGTTGACTACGGAAGTATACTGTCCTAGCATGGTAGGTAGTATCGTTGATGAAGGTATTAAGTCATTTATTAAAGGTGAAACTGTAGCATAATAAAAATAGTGTTTCAGTGTGCTGACAAGGGCTATGGGGCTAAATAGCCCTGTAGCCTTTTTTATTTAAAAGTATTAATATGAAGATAACTGGTATAACAATAGTAAAAGATAACATAGTAGTAGAACTGGATACAAAGATACCTGATTCAGTAGATTCAGATTTGTATTTATACATAGACACACTGAATAACTATTCTAACAGGAGTTCAGTAAATCCTGATAAACATTCATATAAATTGTTAGTATTAGGTACAGATTATCGTTCTGATGTAAAAATAGACGAATAGAGATTATCTATAGTAATAGATTCTACTAAACTTGAAGATTTCTGTGCAAGTGCTTTTATAGCTACAATTGATAATTCAAGTTAGTTCTATTTTAATTAGGCTGATATATACTATAAAGAAGTTGAGTTATTGTGTAAGAATTGTAGTACTTGTTTAGACGATCAATAGATGGATAGAATGGTTCTATTCCTATTAAAACAAGATCTATTAAGTTACGCCATTAATAATAATCTTATAGATGATGCAGTGCAGTATTATACAGATTTAGCCAGAATGTTAAATATATGTTTAGATGCTAATACTACTTACTACAATAATCACGATTGCTTTGCTTGTAATAAAACTTGTAGAAATGGAGTTTGTTCATTATGCTAATAGATGATATATATAGAATAGGTAAAGAGTATAACTTAAAAGTTAAGTACAACTCTAATCAAGGTATACCTTGTATACGTAAATGGGTTTGTGCTAATCATATCGCTCGTCTATTAGAAAGTGATTTAAAGTTTACAGATGAACAAATAGATTGTCTTAGAGCATTGATAAGCAAGTTAGTACATCCTTTGGATGAAATGTGGAAGGATACTTCAGAAACTGATGATAAAGCAATACTGCTAGAACAAAGTTTAGGAGTAGATTTAGGTATAAAAACATTCTATGACGAACTTTTAATTTGTGAAAAATGACTCCATTAGAAGAACAAGTACAGAAAAATACCACATCTATTAAGACTATATCAGATAGTCTAATATAGTATGCTAAAGATACAGACTTAGATAAGTCTAATGAGAATATATCAGCTAATACATCTGATATAGAAGAATTACGTAATAATATAGGCAGTCTACAAACTCAAATTAATCTATAGAATCGTATTGAGTAGATGAAGGATACTAATATAGTAGATGCTGCTAAATTAGACTTACTTTAGTATGATGGTAAAAGATGGTCAAATATTGCTGCTAATAAGGTAGTAACTGGCTTACTTGGTAAATTAGTTGATTTACAAGATGTATCTATTAATAATTTACGTAATGACAATGCATTAGCATGGGATAGTGAATTATAGAAGTGGACTAATAAGAATCTGAATACAGAGATATACGATGATGTATTCTTAAGCAAAATTAAGCCTGATTCTACTGCTTACGAAGTATGGTTTAAAGAATCAGCAATATTTGGCCAAGAAGGTTTTGCATCAGGTCTTACTGGTTTCGGTGGTAAGATTGATAAGTACGGTCATGCTGAGTTTGATAGTCTTACTTTACGTAGATTTCTCGAAGTACCTGAATTAAGATACAATCGTGTAGAAATTCAATTAGGAGATAAGTGGAATGCTCCTGGTGCAGGTGTAATAGAAAGTGTAGAACAAACAGATGAATGGACAGGCGTCATTACACTGAAATTAGAAGAAGGCGAATACGGAGCTGTATCAATGGGTGACTTATGTATGGGTATATATCATTCAGAAAAGACAGACGAAAATGCTGAAAATGATGAAGATGATGGTAGAGGTAATAGAAAGTTTGCTGGATTCTATACCGTTTACTTTGAAGTTACTAACATACTAGATGCACAAAATAAGAAATTTGGTTACAAGCTTAGGCCAGTAGATGATTATTGGAATATGACGTTTCACCCATGTGCTCAAATGAACTTTGTTGCATATGGTAATAAAACTAATGTAGATCGCCAAACATCTTGTTACTCAACTCGTACTTATACACGTTACTTAGTAAACTAGAATACTTGGGATTAGAAGGCTAAGAATATTGCAATGCAATTTGGTAATCTTGATAATCTCAATATGTTTGGTTACGATATGAGAGGATATTCGGCATATCTTAATTCAGTATACTTTACCGGTACTATTACTCAAGTAAAGCCAAATGGAGAAGAGATAAGATATGCTAATGATAGAGGACCTTGGGAACCAGACACTCACTATGATTACTATGATAGAGTAAGTGTATTAGGTTACTTATGGTTATGTGTTAATATAAACGGTACCGATACTAAACCTAGCGATAGTAATCCGGATTGGTTAATGCAGGTATCTAAAGGTGATACAGGAGAAGGTTTAATAGTACGTAGGTCTGAATGGTGGCCTGGTAGACTATATTGCAATGAAAGTGAAGTATCTCCAACAGTACAACCATTGAGGTACTTAGATATTGCTTTAATTAAAGATTTAGGAACTTCTACAGGTTATAAAGCATACAAATGTATATCTACTATAGATAGAGGTCACGGACAAGGCAAACACTTATCTTCTAGTGATAACAAGCCTGGTACTCCCGGTGGAGTTGAATATTGGGAAGAATTAGCTCAGAATGTAGCTAGTATTTATACTGATTTGATTATAGCTAAAAATGCTAAATTAGACTTTATTACTGGTAACTCATTAAGAGTTGGTTATCAAACTGGTAATACTACTAATGATTTTCATGTAGTAGCAGGTATTACTGGTGAAGGTGGTAATGATAACAATTCTGTTCGTATATGGGCCGGTACTACTGAAGAGAATAGGGCTAACGCTCCATTCTTAGTTAGACAAGATGGTAGAATGGTAGCTAATAACGCATCCATAAGGGGAGAAATAGAAGCATTATCTGGTACTATTTAGTCACTTGAAATTACAGGTGTGCTATTTGGTGGTACAGAGACAAACGGAATGAAGCTGTTCTCTAGTTATATAAAGTTTAAGGAAGGTGAAAGAGAAGCATTAATAGGTACTCCTAATTCTTTAGGTTATTCATACTTTGGTTCTTTTAAAAGTAATGCTAATGATTTTGACGTTGCATAGATAAATGATGGTCTGTACTTTGATATTACTGGCAGTTTAATTCGTAATATGGCAATATACGGCTCGGGAAGTTTATCATTATATGGAGATGTGGTAGGTTATAAACTTAGTTATGCTACAGATCCTTCTGAAAATTAGATACTGTATCAATAGTATTCAAGGACTATATTTATAGGTAGTAGCGTTAGACGTATGTGGTATGGATTACCACATCTTGATAGCGTAAAAACAAAGTTAGCCATACAAACTCTTGAATGGGCTGTTCCTGTAACATTTGTTTATAATCCACGTAGGAATCCAAAAGAATGCAATATATGGGGTAGAGGAAATAATGACAGTAATCCTAATAGACCTATATTATATGATAATAATGGTAATAGAATAGAATGGATTACTGCGAATGTAGGAGATGTTATGGATTTTCTATTAGTATATTCACAAAACAAATATTATGCAATACTTAGAAGTAGATCTATTTAATTATGAAAATAAATTTTGCACAACTGGAAGTATACACTGACATCCAAAAAACAAATAAGATTTGTATGGATGCTAGACAACAATTAGGTGAATTGATTTATGAAGTAGGTAGTGGTATTAAAGCTCATTCCTTAGCTTTAAAGATTTATAATTCTGAAGGTGAGCTAGAATATACCGATGAAGAAATGCAAACTATTATGCAATTCGTAAATCAGTATTGTAAACCAGCTATTATAGATGCTATAAATGCATTAAAAACAAAATAATGACATGATTACAAAAGGAATTAGAATAAGTTAGTTAGTTGAAAGGAAAGATCTCAATGGTAAAGAAATAATTCCTTTTCAAGATGGTATTCATAATGGTAAGCTAAGTATATAGTCCTTAATAGATTATTTAGGGGATATATCTGATAGCGATGTAGAACTGCAAGCTTTAATAAAAATATAGAAGTTTGTAGATACAGTATCAGAAATGAACTTACTGTTATATCAAGCTAAAGAAGGAGATATTTACTACTGCAAAGAAAATAAGAAACTATACGTTAGAAGTTTTAATAAGTGGGATATATTAGACCCGCTTACATCTAAAGTATATGTATTAGTAGGTTTAGATGAGTATAACAGAACTAATATCATACATCTTTGGGATGGCAATGATATGGTGGTTATGTCAGAAAGACTATTTATTGGAGAAGTAACTGGTACAGCATATGATGGTGGTAAAGGTAAAGCTTTAGCAGACAAAGTACAAAAATTATCTGAAGATTTATTAAATGAGATAAACGCTAGAACTGAAGCAGATGAACGGTTACAACAAAATATAAATACTGTCGATGATAAGCTCGATAAAGAAATAACTGATAGAACCGAAGGTGATAATTCTATTTGGGAAGTATTGTATGACTAGTTTATTTAGATATCTGGATTTGGCGTATCTCCTACTATTATTGAAAAAGGTGTAGCTACAGATATTAACATTAGTGGTAGATTTTTATTTGCTGGTAGTCCATTGACTCCTGATACTCTTACTCTTAAGATGAATGATAAAGTAATCAGTAATCAACCTGTAAACAATCTTAGTGGTACCAAAGATACTTTAACTACTACTAATGATAGAATTACTTATTCTGTTTCTATTACAGCTCATGGTGTAACTAGAAACGCATCAGCTACAGTGTCCACATACTATCCTTGTTATTTTGGTCATACTACTAAAACTATTATAGTAGGTACAGATGTGTTAAGCTTTAGTAAATAGTCTATTAAATCAAGTCCTAACGGTACATATAGTATGTCAGATATTTCTCAAGGTGAATATGTATGGTTATGTGTTCCTTCAAATTTTAATATTAATAGCGTGACATCATCTGGATTTTCAGTTCCTATGGAAGAGTCAATCAGTGTACCTGTAGAAGGAAAAGGAAACTATAAGTGTTATCGTACAAGTAGCTCTTTGGCGGCTGGTACATTTAATTTTGTAATTAGTTAAGAAATATGGCAGAAATAAAAATATACGGTACTTTAGTAAATGCTACTACTGATCCAAAGATTGCTAAAGCTAGTTAGGTATTTGATGAAGGATTAAATAAATATCAATCTGAAATAAATGCTTCATTTGGGGCACTCGATAATAGTATACGCAAAGAATTAACAGATTTTAAAAACACTAAAGGTAAAGCTAACGGGTTAGCGTCTTTAGATAATGGTGGCAAAGTCCCCTCTTCACAGTTACCATCTTATGTAGATGATGTTATAGAAATAAACACCTTTAATAATCTACCTAGTACGGGAGAATCTGGTAAAATATATATAACACAAGATACTAATTTGACTTATAGGTGGTCTGGTTCAGCTTATACTGAGATATCTAAATCATTAGCGTTAGGTGAAACAAGCTCAACTGCTTATCCTGGAGATAAAGGTAAATCTACTACAGATATAGTTAATTCATTATCTGATACATTAGTAAATGACGTATTAGTATCTCAATCTAATTAGGATTCTGTATCTTTAACAGTAAAGTCAATAACTAAAAATTCCACTAATAGGAGTAATAAACTATTACTTACAGATGGTGAGCCTGTATTGCTTACCGATGGTTCTCCTATATTATTAGCAGAAAATGATGGTTTATATTCTCAGGCAGATGATAAAACTATAACCATAAATTAGGCTAGTGCATTTGCAGCCGGTGTAATGTCTGCATCTGATAAAACCAAATTAGACGGTTTAAAATCTTAGGCAGAAATAGATACAACTATTAATAATGTGCAGAATAACTTAACTACTCACATTAATAATAAAGCTAATCCACATTAGGTTACTAAAGAACAAGTAGGATTAAGTAATGTAGATAATACTTCTGATGCTAACAAACCTATATCTACTGCTACTTAGAATGCTTTAAATGGTAAGTTTAGTGCTACAGAAGGTAATAATCTGAAATAGATAGTAAACAACATGCCGGATTATGTAATTACTGAAGGAAATTTAAGACATAACAGTGATAACATATCTCTTAATTTAATACAACAGAACCTTAAAAATCCTGATGATGCAGGTTCAATTTCATTGAAATTTAATCCTGTAACTGATAGTACAGCTGGTATCATTCTTCCATCAGATAAGAGTAAAATAGATAAAATAATAACTAATGGGGGCGGTACTAAATATTTAGCTGACAACGGGTAGTATAAAACAGTATAGGGTGGTAGTGCAGATATTGAAGCTATAAAAAAATACGTTGATGATAGTATTACAAACGCTCGTAGTGTTGGCTACATGATGCAACTTACAGAGATTGATGCTTCTACTCTTGATGAAAATACATGGTATCCTGTTACGATTGCTGCTGGAGATAGAATGTGTATGCGCGCAGAAGTACTAGTAGCATTAGATAGCGGTACAAAACCGTCATGGTCTACACATGAGAGAGGTTTTTCTACTCGCAAAATTTGGGAATGGGCTCCGAGTGCTTGGGGAGTAAATGCTGTTTCTGATATAAAAGTATATTTGTCAGATTTTGCTCATGCAAATTTAGACCCAGTTAGAGGTTTAGATTTTTTAGGTCATTTTGTCATCTGTTTTGTTTTTGTACGAGGTGGTGGTAAATATCATTTTTATACTTCTCATGGAGCACAAGTTATTCTTCATACCAGTACGTATAAACCAAGTGAGATAAGTGAACAAAGCGTTAGTCCAACTACTACGACCCCAAAACCTATAAATGCTTTAGATTTAAAAAATTATGGTAAAGTTATTGATGTTCCCAATGGTTCTTATCTCACGTTAAATGTAAATAGAGTAGGTGCAGACGCAATAGATTATATAAATAATGTTTTTGGATCAAAGGACAGATTGAAAGAAGTAATTATGGATATTATTGAAAACCATCAAAGATACTTATTTCATTCCTATGCCAGTCATTTAAACTGTATTGAACCTAATAATGTATATGCTTATTATGACGATGCAAAAAACGAATATAATCTGCAATACAATTTAAGTTATTACACCACTAATGGGCCTGTTTCTAAACGTGCCAGCTTTTTTGTAACTCCTTATAATGAAGGTTATAAGGTTGAAGTAACGGATTTGGCTACAAATTGGGCTACTTTGGATGGTGTATTATCTAATGCTAATGAATTTAATTTTGTAGATGGGGAATTCGGAGATAGAGTATGGTTGAACTATAGATCACGAAGTGGCAATACTATAACAGCCGATAAGATATATATTGGCAATGGTCAAGCAAATGGTGCATTTGGAGAAGTACACGCAAGGGGATTCTTTAAAGAATCTGACATTAGATTAAAGTCTAATATAGTTCCGCTAAACCATACTTTAGAACAAATATGTAATATACCTACTGTATCCTTTGATATACGTAATAAGCATTAGATAGGTACTATTGCTCAAGATATAGAAAATGATTTTGCAGATATAGTCGATACAGACAATGATGGTATGAAATCTGTAGATTATTGTATGTTAGGAGTAGTAGCAGTAGAAGGTATCAAACTACTTAAGCGAGAAATTGAAGATTTAAAGAAACAAGTGGAGGAATTGAAGAATGGAAATGCAATCTTGGGTAGAAATTTATAATAGAATACCAACCAAATATATATAGTACTTAAGTATTCCTCATTCTAATGAATGTCCTACTAGAGCTGAAATAAACCGTAAACTTACTCATACTTGTACAACAGATTCAAATGAATTGGCAGATTAGGCTTCTATCACATTAAATTTCTCTGAAAGGCCAATATTAACATCTGATTCATTAGCTGAAAATTGGTAGTATAATAGTACTACACAAAGAGATATTCAGTTAAGATATGGTACGACGTATCTTCTTAATAAGTTTCCTATTGGTGAGAATGTTTAGGATTATACAAATAATTATACAACCAAAGTTACCGGTCAAACTCAATTCTTTGAAGTACTAAGGTTAGATAGAGGAATATTGCGTGTAAAACCTTTAAGTAATAATCCTACAAATATGATGCGTACAGCAACAATAGCTGTAACAGCTATGGGTAATACTACATATATATATCTATCACAAGATGCTAATCCTTTTTCAACATGAATCCATACTTAGTACATATGTCAGATAGAGAACTACTCGAACAAATATATCTACTATTACTTCAGATTAACGTTAAGGTAAGTGAGATAGATAATGATTCTAAGACGTTTGGTATGAATCTTGCAGCAGATTTGTTAGGTACAATGTTATAGGATACAAAAGTTAATAACAGTAAAGAATATAAGTAATGAAATATTTTACAATTGAGGAAATGATAAAGTCATCTACAGCTACAGCTAAGCGTATAGACAATACCCCTAATTAGACTGTAATAGATAATCTTACTAAGCTAATAGAGATTGTTTTAGACCCTTTAAGAGAATGGTATGGTAAACCTATTAGAGTTAATTCTGGATATCGCTGTGAGGCTCTAAATAAGGCTGTAGGAAGTAAAGCTAAGAATAGTTAGCATCTATATGGTGAAGCTGCTGATATTACAGCTGGTAGTAAAGCGGAAAATGAAAAATTATTTAACTATATTAAGGATAATCTGCCTTTTGACCAATTAATAAATGAATCAGATTTCTCATGGGTTCATGTATCATATAGAGAAGGGAGATTACGCAAACAAGTACTGGCACTATGAAAACAATCTTATATCAACCTATATTTATAAATCCATAGGCTTACTTTGTATTTCCTTAGTTGTATCATATAGAGAAGGGAGATTCGTTTATAGAGCCTGCTAATATTACTGGGTAGCTTATCATTAATACTCTTACAGATGATCCTACTTTAACTCCTACAATACTTACTGTAAAGGATAACAATTAGATTGACTTTAGTATCTTTGCAGGTAAGCATATACGTATTAGTCAGTATACTAATATAGGAGCTGTAGTATTAGGTGAATGGTATATACCTAGTACGCCTGAACCTGAACAGCCAGATTGGTTTAAGGAAAGTATAGTTGCTTGGTATTCTCCATACTGCAAACAAAAGTTAACTAACTATGATGTAATAGAGGCGTATGTAGAGGACTTTACAAAGTGGGCATATAGAGATAACAGAGGTACTGCTAAAATCACTAACAATACTATTGTTATAACAAACGTAGTTGAGACTAACAATATTGTAGAAGATGATAATAAACCTTATTCCGATTTGACTATTCGTGTTACTGGAGTTACTGAAAATAAATATCTCATTGTGAGACAAGGAAGAGGAAAGCCTGAAACCTATATTAAAAAAGATGGCGTTTACACCTTTAAAGACAATAATCTTTATTTTGGTTTTGGCGTTAGTGTTATCGGTGAATGTAATATTGCCATCACCCAGTTACCCACTTCTATTCTAAAAGACTTTAGCGGTAATAAACATGATGCTTATCTTTATGGTTTTAAAGGTAAATTGAATAGTGGTGTTGGTATTTATGCTCAAGATTTTAAGAATTGGAGTTATGGTTCAACTATTAATAAAGATATAAGTACAAAATCTTATAACAAATTTCATATAGTTAAAAAGAAAGCCGATAATTGGTTTGGTTTTACTATTGGCATTCCAAAAAATAATTATTATAATCAATCTTATAAACTTAAATTTAATATCAATAAGAAAATAGATGATATTAAATTTAGTATAGTTAGTACCGATGGTAACTTGATAACTACAGTTGTTTATTCAGTATATATTAATGATGGTAGTATAATAGATGTTCCTATTATTAGTGAAGAAATTTTCAATAATAAAGAAGAAACTAATATTTATTATGATTTCGGAACAAATAAGGATATTGAAATTGATGTTGAATTGATAGCGAATTATCCTAATCAACTTTGTTATGATGGTAAATCCTATGCTGTCGCTTATGGATTACCTATTCTAACTGATTATACTATTATTGCTGATAGAACTTGGTTTAAAGATAAAGTAAAAAGTTGGAGTTATTTTATTGATAAAAGTAAAGCTTTTGTTTTTGAAAGAACAAATAATGGAAATAATTTTTCTGCTAAATCTTTTGCTGCCGAAACTTCTATAAATATTGAAGAAAATAATGTAAGTTATCAAACAAAAACTTCATATAATGGTAATATTATTAATTATCACTCTGACCAATCGGATAATGATGATAGATTAGTTATTGGAAGTACTAAAGATCTTTTAGGATATCAATGTTTTATTGGTTGTCACGGTGATATTCTTCTATTCAATCGTACTCTTACTGAATATGAAATATCTTGGGTAAAGAACAATATGATGTGTTCTAAGCAGCAAGAACCTGATATAGACCTATAATGTATCTGGTGCAGTTAAATTAGACTTCTTAAATATGGAAGAAGTAGCTAACTTTGCAGGTACTATTAAATTTACAAATGTGGTATAATGAAGAATTCTATAAAGAATAATATATTTGGTGCAGTAGTATATTTCACTACTGCATTATTACTTAATAGTAGTATATCATTGCTAATGCTATTTGTTAAAGAGAATAGCGATAGATGTCATTACTATAATGGTAAATGGAATAAAAAAGACTTAGCAATTGGAATTTCATCTATTGTATTGGGGTCTATTGCTAAATATTTTATAACTTTAATTTAATAAAACTTATGATAAAACAAGAGAACCCTAACTTCGTAGCATCTTTTTATGCTCCCAATCCTATGGAAGTAACTTATTGGATTGACTTATCTACTGATGCTAATGGTAATGTAATTAAAAGTTATACAGGCAATGACTGGTTACCGGTTAATTACTTTACTAATACTGATTAGAGTGTAGAAATAAAGAAACTGAAATAGGAAATTGCAGATGAGGTAAATAGAGCTAAACAAGCTGAACAGAAGTTAACCAATGACCTAAACGGTAAAGCAAATAAGTCTACTACATTGGCAGGTTATGGTATTACTGATGCTTATACTAAATTAGAAACAGATGCTAAAGCTATCGAAATAGCACAAGCTGAATGTGCTAGATTAGTTGCTTCTGCTCCTGAAACTCTGAATACTTTAGATGAAATAGCGGCTGCATTAGGTGACGATCCTAACTTTGCTACTACTATGACTAATCAGTTAGGTACTAAAGCTAATAAGACAGAAGTATATACTAAGAGTGAAACAGATAATAAAGTAAATACTGCTGTAGCTAATAAAGTAACTTCTACAGATGTTACTCAGATTAAAGTAGTAAATGAAATACCTGAAGTAGGTAGTTAGACTCCTGGTATATTGTATATTAAACTTTCAGCTTAATTATGGGACAAGTTGGTTTAAATAATTTAACATTCCAAGAAGTTGCTGCTAATGGGAAATCCGTTCAAGAGATGTGGTTGAACGGTTCTTAGATATATGCTGCAGGTGACTTATGGTATGGAGTACGTTTTACAGGTAGTAGTCCTGATGGGGTAAGAACTGGTAATATGCAAATGCATAAAGACCTACCAGTACAATCATTATTCAAAGGCTGTAGACTTACTTCTGATGGTACTATTAAATACTTTAATGCTACAGATTGGGATCATTACGAAGATGGTTCTGAAGTAACTAATGGCATTGAAGATGGTAATGATATGGTTGAATTACCTGATGCATACTATACTGTAGTAGTACACGGAGACTATGATTGGGAAATCAGAATGTCTTTGTATCCCTTAGAAGGATATACTAAGTTTAGTAAGAAGTATTGCTCTGCATATGAAGCTTATAGAGACGGCAGTACCTTATACTCAATTAGAAATCAAGTACCTACTGTAAATACTAATAGAGCTACTTTCTTGACACAGGCTCGTAATGGTAGAAGTAATAGTTATGCTATCTATACTTATGAGATACATAAGTTTATTACTTGGTGTTATGTAGTAGAATATGCCACCCTTAATAGTTAGAAAGCAGTTAACACAGCATTGACCGAAGAAGGTTATCATCAAGGTGGACTTGGTAATGGTATTACTAATGGAACTAAGAAAGAAAACGGTGCTGATAGATGGAATTTTGTACCTACAGGCACTACTAATTCATTAGGTAATAGTTCTGGTCAAGTACAGTATTCATATGTTAATACGGATGCAGAAGGTACTGAAACACAAGCCAGTCAATACGCTAATAGATATAGAGGTATTGAGAATCCATTTGGTCATATATTTAAGAACTGTTGTGATATTGTTGTAACAGGAACAGACAATAAGATATACGTCACCAACAACAAAGAGAATTTTGGTATAGATAAATCGTTATATGAAGATAGTGGTTTAACTACTCTAACTACCAGCGGACAATGGGTTAAACGCATTACAAACAATGCAGCTGCTGACTTATTCTGTTAGGAAGGTAGAGCTGATTATACTACGTATTTCTGTGATTATTATTGGACGAATGCTGTAAAAGCTGACAGAACTTTGCTGTTGGGGGCTAACTCGGGTCATGGTTTCAATGCGGGTTTGTTCGGTCTGTATTCTGCCCGTGACCTTGGTGCTGCGGATGTTGCTGTCGGTACTCGTCTGGTATATATCCCTTAATTATTAACAAATAGGTTGTCGTTCTGGATTGAACAAGTAAGTTAGATAGGGGCTAACACGAGTAATAGTTCCAATGCAGGTTTATTCAATCTGAATTCTAACAATGACCTTAGTAATGCGAATGCTAATGTCAGTACAATGAAGCACGATTATCAGAGAACTATCAGTGATTTTCAGATTATTTTTGAGGAACGAGACCTTGCCTCTTGGCAAAATATAACTAACCTAAACGAGTGTGTTGGTAACTTCGGTGAAGACTCACTTAGGTGCTTCAGATGAAAAGATATAATAATTTATTTGAAAAGATTGTTTCAATAGACAATCTATATTTAGCTGATAAGAAAGCTAGAAAGAATAAGAGTAATAGAAATGATATTAAGGAGTTTGACAAGTATAAAGATAGTTTATTGGTTAGATTACAAAGTACACTGATAAATCAAACTTATACTACCTCTAAGTATGATACATTTATAATTAGAGAACCTAAAGAAAGACTTATATTTAAATTACCTTATTATCCTGATAGAATTGTTCATCATGCTATTATGAATATATTAGAACCAATTTGGCGTTCTGTATTTATTACTAATACTTATAGTTGTATTAAGAAGAGAGGAATTCATAAGGCATTATATGATGTACAAAGCGCATTGAAAGATAAATAGAATACAGTATATTGTCTCAAGTTAGCTGTAAGAAAGTTTTATCCAAGTATAGACCATGAAATATTAAAGTAGATAGTTAGAAAGAAGATTAAAGATAATAAGCTACTTGCATTATTAGATGGTATTATAGACTCTGTAGAAGGAGTTCCTATTGGTAATTATCTTTCTTAGTTCTTTGCCAATCTTTATTTGTCATACTTTGATCATTGGCTTAAAGAGAATAAAGCTGTTAAGTATTACTTTAGATATGCAGATGATATGGTAATACTTCATAG